>Ga0126381_100000010_pt1 | contig 287498 bp, 227 predicted proteins | sample PanSoiMetPlot_28_FD_96465 | JGI IMG/M metagenome (GOLD analysis project Ga0126381, IMG submission 96465) | Tropical forest soil microbial communities from Panama - MetaG Plot_28 | ecosystem: Environmental > Terrestrial > Soil > Tropical forest > Bulk soil | place: Panama | collected 2016-02-17
ATCGCCCGGAGTGAAATAGAACTTCTCGAAAAAGAGCGGGTCGTCGGGGATGTGCATCTTGCGGTAGACGCCGAGCAGGGTTCCGTCGGCATCGATGACCGCGGCCGTGTTGTGATAAAGACCCGTTGCGCGTTTTTCAAACAATGACGCTACGATGACCACGCCGAGTTCGGCTGCGAGCGGGCACAACCGCTCGGTCGAGGGACCGGGAATTGTTTCCGCAAGATCGAACAGCCTCGCATCCTCTTCGCGGCAGAAATACTGAGACCGGAAGAGTTCCTGGAGGCAGATGATCTGCGCGCCCTTCGAGGCTGCCTGGCGGATCATGGCGACCGCGCGATCCAGGTTCGCGGCGGGGTCGGTGGAGCACGCCATCTGCGCCAATCCTATGATGAATTTTTCGGGAGGCACTCACATCATTTTAGAAAACGGAGCACGTTCGCTGGTTCTCTTCGATATCGACGGCACGCTCGTGCGGCGCGCCGGGCCGCATCATCGGCTGGCGCTGATCGAGGCCGTGAAGCAGGTCACCGGGGTGGAGACCACGACCGATGGCATTCCGGTCCACGGCATGCTCGATCCCGACATCATCACGCTGATGCTTGCGGCCGCGGGTATCGAAGGTGATATGGGCCGAATCATCGAGGCGGCGCAGGAGATTTACGACGAGACTGTGCCGCACGATCTTAGCGGGGCGGTGTGTCCGGGCGTGGTCGATCTGCTCGAACAACTTTCGCGAAACACCACGCTCGCGCTTGTTACGGGAAACCTGACGCGCATCGGCTGGCGAAAACTGCAGCGGGCCGGCGTGGATCGCTATTTCCGCTTCGGGGCATTCGGCGAGATGGCTGCGACGCGCGGCGGACTTGCGCGGCTAGCGATCGAGCGCGCCAGGGCCGAAGGGCCGGTGGGAAAGATTGCGCTGATCGGAGATGCGCCGCAGGATATTCAGGCGGCGCGCGAAAACGGCATCTGTTCTATCGCTGTGCGAACCGGAGTGACGCCTCCGGGGGATCTCGAAGGGTGCGGCCCCGATTATCTGTATGACGATCTGACTCAGCTCGATTTATCGATCCTCTAAGGCCAGCCAGAGACGCGACTGAAGTCGCGTGTCCGTACACTAAACTGGGTTGTTGCCCTGGTCTCTGCTTTATCTCGCCGTAGCCCTCACTACGTCCGCGGCCTTGCTTCTCGAGCTTTCGCTGACACGTATCTTCTCAGTCGTTTTTTACTATCACTTCGCGTTTCTGGCGATTTCGATTGCGCTGTTCGGCCTGGGAGCGGGCGGCGTTTTTTCTTATCTTGTGGCGGGCTGGCGCGGCTCCCTCTACCGCAAACTCGGCATTCTGAGTCTCGTGAATTCGGGGCTCGTGGTCCTGGCCGTTCTGGCCGTGCTGACCCGCGGGGCGACGTTGGGTATTTTCGATTTTGCGCTGATTTATTTCACGAACGCGCTGCCATTTCTGGGGGCGGGGATCATTGTTTCGCTGGCGATTTCGTCCGCTATCGAGCACGTTGACCGCGTTTACTTCTTCGATCTGCTGGGCGCGGCGGCCGGATGCATGGCGCTGGTCGGGTTGCTCCAATGGCTCGGCGGACCGAACACCGTGATGGCGGTTTCGATTCTCTTCGCGGCGGCGGGCGCGGTGTGGTTCAGCCTGGCGAATATGCGGTTCGGGCGCGTCGCGAGCGTGGCGCTGGGACTTCTCTTCGCTCTGGCGATCACAACAAACACGCGGTATCACTTCCTGGAGGTGAGATACGCAAAGGGCCAGAAGCTGAGGCCCGAGCAGGATTCCCGGTGGAATCCTATTTCGCGCATCGGGCTCGCGAAGGACAAAGACGCGGGCGAGATGATCTTCATCGACGCGGACGCTTCCACGGCGATCGCGCGGTTCGATTTCGATCATTTGAGTCCGGATAATCTGCGCGACCTGCTGCATCAGGGGCCAGGGATCCCCTACAACATTCGACCGGGAGCCAAGACTCTTGTTATTGGGCCCGGCGGCGGGTGGGATGTTTCACGCGCGCTGGCGTCCGGAAGCCACGATGTTACGGGGGTCGAGATCAATCCGCTGATCGCCAACTGGATCATGCGGAAGAAGTATCCGGAACTCAGCAACAATCTGTATCTGCGGCCGGACGTGCATATCAACGTCGAAGACGGACGCAGTTTCGTGCGGCGCAGCCCTGAAAAGTATCAGGTGATTCAAGCCACGCTGGTCGATACCTGGGCTTCCACGGCGGCGGGCGCTTTCGCTCTTTCCGAGAACAATCTCTATACGACCGACGCGTTTCGCGACTATCTATCGCACCTCACGGATGACGGGCTCCTGACGTTTACGCGATGGGGTTTCGATCCGCCGCGCGAATCGCTGCGGCTGCTCTCGCTGGCTCGCGTGGCGCTGGCGGATCTCGGGGAAAAGGATCCGGCGCGTCATGTAATCGTTGCGCGCGCGGATGCCAACAAGATTGCCGGCTGGGGCGCGACGGACACAGTGATCTTCTCGCGCAAGCCGTTCACGGAGCCCGATCTGGCGCGGGCGCGCGAGGCCATCGCGGCCGCGGGAATGAGTGCGGTTTACGTACCCGGGGACGCGCCGAAGAATCCCTTCGGCGAACTACTGCTTGCAGCCGACCCCGCCGCTTACGAGCGCAGCTATGAGTACAACGTTTCGCCGGTGACCGACGATCGGCCGTTCTTCTTTTACACCGTGCAACCGCGCGACGTGAAGGCATTCCTGATGCGCACCGGCGGGCAATCGGCCGACAAGAAGGTGAATGTGGCCGTGCTCAACCTGTTCTACGCGATGGCGGTGAGCATCGCGGCGGTGTTGATCATTCTGATTCTTCCACCGCTCGTGCTCGGTACGAAACTGCCGCGCGAGCAGGGCGTGCGCGGATTTCTCGCGTATTTTCTCGCCATTGGCGCAGGGTACATCCTCATTGAAGTCGCGTTGATTCAGAAGTTCGTGCTGTTTCTCGGGCACCCGACCTACGCGCTGACGGTGGTCATTTTCTCAATGCTGGTTTCGAGCGGCGCCGGAAGTTTCGCGAGCCGCGCGATCATCGGCGACAACTCGCGGCGCCTGCTGGGCGTTCTGGTTGGGGCGGCGGCGTTGGTTGGAGCGCTCGCTCTGGCGCTGCAGCCGATACTTTCGGCCGGCGTTGGACTGCCTTTCGCCGTCAAGGTTCTGGCGACGATCCTGCTGATCGCGCCCTCCGGGTTCCTTATGGGGATGCCATTCCCGACCGGGCTGCGGATGCTCGAGCGCAAACATGCCGCGTCGGTGCGATGGGCGTGGTCGCTCAATGCGGCGGCCAGCGTGCTCGGCTCGGTGGGCGCGCTGGTACTCGCGCTGTATCTCGGGTTGGTCGGCACGCTGCTGATTGGCGGCGCGCTTTATCTCGCGGCCCTGTTCGTTATCGCGGCGAACTCAATTGCGCGAGTGACGGCTCCCGCTCCAGTCGTCGAAGCGCCGGTTTAGATCAGTTCATATTTCCGTCGGCGACCACCGCGGGAGGCGTTTTATCCGGCGCGTTCTCGTGTTCCATGACTTCGCGAAGGATGTCCCTCATCACATCGCCTTCCAGTTCCGAATGGAGTTCGCGGTCGAGGCGGCGAAGCGCCGCGCCCACCACGTCGCGGTGACGGAGACGCGCGCCGGGCCCTTTTTCCGTCATTTCGAGCCACAACCGATGGACGAGGTCAATGTCTTCGGGCCACAAACGCGGCGGGTGGGGTCCCAGATTGAAATAAAGAGATTGGCTCGGGTCCGGAAGAACGATTTCGAGCGAGAGCGACGGACGCGGCTGGGGTAGTTGCTCCCACGCGGCGCCGACGATCTTGCCCTGCTCCGCCGGATTGGTCTGGTAAAGCGGGGAGAGGCCGGTGACGACGCGGGCGGATTGCAGTTTCTGTGCGGTCTGTACCATCGCGACCCAGGGATCCGTCCCGGCGACCGCAAGCAGTTCCACATGTTTGCCCGCTTTTTCAGCCAATGTGACCGCTTTCGTGAAGACCTCAGTTTCGGGGCTGGAGAAAATCTGTTCCGCATTAAGGTCATGTTCACCCGAAGCGGCCGTGTTCACGCGATGAACGGACAAGACCACGATGTCGACCTTGCGGGTATCGGTTTTTTCGAGCGTCTTCTGCAAATGTTCCAGGTGATTCGGGTTGCGCACCGCGACCAGGACGTTACCTGGCCGGGCGTTCACGGCCGTCCCTGAAACGTCCTCGTGAAAATCGAGCCGGAACTGCTCGACTTCGTGGTGTTGACCGATCATACGGCGTTTGTTATAGCGCTCGGTGATCGCGAACATCGCGAAGAAGGCGATGGTGAACGAACCTCCCGAAATGGTGGCGACCTCTTTGGTGAACACGTTCACGCAGGCGAGGAAGAACAAAGCCGCCGTGATGATGGCAAGGCCGATCGGCAATTCGGTCTGACCGATCCTGATATTCCAGGGCACGCGATACGCGCGGTGTTCGTGGTTCTTGAAGCGCAGGATCAGCACCGAGAGAGCCTTCATTGCGAAGCTCCACACCACGCCGAATGCGTACGCCTCGCCCAGCATTGTGATATCGCCGCGGCTGATGACAATGGTGGCGATCTGCATGAAGACGATCAGATTGATCAGACGGCTGGTGGTGCCGTAGCGGGGGTTCGGTTTGCGGAACCATTCGGGGAGGACGCCATCCTCGGCCACGCGGTTGAGCACGCCGTTCGCGCCGATGATGGCGGTATTGACCGCGCCCGCCAGGATCAGGACGCCCACCAGGACGACGAAACCGTGAAACGCGAACCTCAGAAGGGCTGGTCCGACCAGAAACATCGAAAGGCCCCCGATCAGGTTGTCGAGGAACTTGCCGCGCTCGGAATCGGGGATCAGCATCACTGCGAAGAATGAAACCAGGGAGGTGAACGACAGCGAGTAGACGACGATCACCGCCGCTGCCTTTTTCAGGTTCGGAAGCTTGGGATCGCCGATTTCGCGATAGACCTGCGCCAGAGTTTCGAATCCGCTCATGGCCAGCAGTGAATGGCCGAGTCCGATCATGATCGCGATCACCGTGATGCTCGGCGCTATAGTGCCCCTGAGCCATCCCAGGGATTCGTTGCTGAAATGAAGATTCGAGCGGACCGGCAGCGGGACCGGTTGATAGCCCTTGACGAAGATCGTCAATATGCACCATCCGATCAGAATCACGACCATGACGGTTGTGATCTGCATGATGCGCAGCGCTTTTTCGCTCGATTCGTGAATGCCGATGATGTTCTTCCACCAGAAATAGATGCAGCAGACGATCGCGAAGCCGGCGGCGAAGTACTGGGGAGGTAGCGCCCATCCCCAGTGGTAGTAGTCGCTGAGTTCGTTGAGCCATCCCGCGAGATAGAGGCCTGCGCTGACCGCGCTGATGGGACCGGTCAGCACGTAATCGAACATCAGCGCCGAGACCGAAAACTTGGCCAGCGTCGCGCCCATCGCCTCATGAACGACCTTGTACACGCCGCCGCGCACGAACAGGCTGCAACTCTCCAGATAGATGGAGCGCACGGCGTAGGAGAACAGCATGATCGCGAGGATGAACCACGGCGCCGCTTTGCCGACAGCCGCTTCCGCGATACCTCCGGCGTAATAAGCCGAAGAAGCGAGATCGCTCAGAACGATCGCCGCTGCCCTCCAGAAGGAGATGAAGGACAGCATTACTGTCGTCGCGATTACGACTCTAGGGGTTATCGTCCGGGTATTTCCGGCGCGAGTATTTTCGGCGGGCACAGAACTTCTTTCTGCCTCAAGCGAGGCACCCTCAAATTTGCCTGCGGAGTTAGCTGACGGGCTGGAGCTTGAAAGTACTCTGTCGTATGACTTCGCCCCCGGAAATCCTGGGTCCTCCACCCACGGCGTGAGCGACGCCGTGGCTCGACGGAGATCAGGTTAGCACGATATCGTACTAAATCCTATCTGCGAGTCCGATCGCCGTGTGTTACGGCATGTTGCGCGGGTCACTGATTTTTCTCGTAATTGCGATCATCGACGGAGTTCCGGGCTTTACCAGAATCGCCGGCGCGACGATGGGGATCGCGAAGATTCTGTTCTTCGTGTTTCTCGTAATCCGGCTGGCGGCGTTCCTGTTATTCGCCGAGCCGTTTGAGCGCGGCGGCGCGGAGGATGAGAACACAGCTCGTGGCGTGCGTAATCTCTCCTGAGAAGACGCGCGCCGCCGCCTCGGTCAATGGCATCCGCACCGTCTCGAGGGCTTCACCCGCGTCCAGCTGGCGCCGCGCAGGGCTGAGTTCCTCGGCGATAAACATATAGTTCGGACAGCGGAGCATGGTGGTGAACGGGTCGACGAAGCCGAGCGGCGTCCACCGCGCAGCCGTGAGGCCCGCCTCTTCGCGTAGTTCGCGGCGGGCTGTTTCGAGCGGTTCTTCGCCGGGTTCGACCCCGCCGCTCACTACTTCGAGCGAAGGGCGGTCAATCGCGTACTTCCACTCGCGGACGAGCCAGACGTCGCCATTCGGTTCCATCGCCAGCGTGCTGGCTCCGTGCTTGATCTCGACGTGTTCGTAGATCGCGGCGGTTCCGTCCGGAAGGATGACGGAATCCTGGCAGAGGCGAACCAGATTCCCCCGATGTATCTCTTTTGAATCGATTCGCGTGATGTGGTTGCGCACCGAACCAGTATCGCCGCCGGGTCTTTATAAGTTCCTGGGCGAACTCTTCGTAGGTGGCGGGCCCGGTGGGGCCGAACTTCGATTTCAGCCCGTTGCTGGCGCTCGAGTCCATGCGGCGCGCGGTGGCTTCGGCCATGATCGGATCGATTCCGATCGAACGCAGGGTTTCGGCGACTTCTTCCATCTCCCGCGCGCGGCGTTCGCCGTGAACGACCACTCGGCTCACCATATAGCTGGCCAGTTTGTTCCAGTCGATGCCGGGGAAGGATTCGGTCAGAGAGGAAAATACGCGCTCGGCGGCGCCGTATTTCATCGCGCCGAGGACGCACTCGGTAAGAATCGCTTCCATTCCTTTCACCACGATGCTGCGGCACATTTTCGTTGCGGCGGCAGCGCCGATCCGTTCGTCGCCGACTTCGATCCGCATGCCCAGGGGCGACAGGCGTTCCGCAAATTCGCTCGCGGCCGCGCTTCCTTAGGTTATTCTGATTCCTAATGTTCAGGGCCGGCATAACGGCAGTCCTCATTGCACACTGCGCCTTTGCGCAATCGAAATTTGAATACTGGCCCGGAGTTTCTTACGATTCCTCGGTCCCTAACTTCCATCAGGTGCTCGGATATGATGCGGGCGACCGAATTACGTCAGCCGCCGATATCGTCAAGTACCTCGAAGCGCTGGCGGAGGCGAAGCCCGACCGCATTAAAGTCCATGATTACGGCAAAACCTGGGAGGACCGCAGGTTGATCTATGCCGTTATCGGTTCAGCCCCGAACATCAAGAGGTTAAGCGAAATCCAGGACGGACTCGCGAAACTCGCCGATCCACGGAAGACCAATGACGCGGAAGCGGGCCGTCTTACCAGCAATCTTCCGGTGCTCGTCTGGCTTTCCTATGGCGTGCACGGTAACGAAATCTCATCGCCCGATGCAGGACTGGTGACCGCCTACCACTTGCTCGCCGCGCGTAATGACAGAACCGTGGACGCCATCCTCGCGAAGGCGGTGGTCATTATCGATCCGTTGCAGAATCCCGATGGGCGCAATCGGTTCGTCCACAGTTATGAAGTGGGCGAAGGGCTGGAGCCTGATCCCAATCCGCTTGCCGCCGAACACAGCGAGCCGTGGCCGGGCGGTCGAACCAACCACTATTACTTCGACATGAATCGCGACTGGGTGGCGATCACGCAGCCCGAGACCAAAGGCCGCATTCACGCCATGCTGGAATGGCATCCGCAGGTCGTTGTCGACCTGCATGAGATGGGAACGGACGCGACTTACTATTTCGCGCCCCCAGCCGATCCCTTTAATCCCAACATGACCAAATGGCAGCGCGATTATCAGACCGATATCGGTAAAGGCAACGCCAGGTGGTTCGACCAGTTCGGATTCAGCTATTTCACGCGCGACACCTACGATGCCTTCTATCCTGGCTATGGTGACAGTTGGCCGGTCTATCTCGGCGCGATCGCGATGACGTTTGAGAATGGATCCACGCGCGGGCTAATCGTGCGCCGCCCTTCGAACGAAACGATTGTGACTTATCGCGAGACGGTTCGCCGGCATTTCGTTTCCTCAATTGCGACATGCGAGACTTCCGTCACTCATCACGATGAGTTGATGAAGAACTTTTACGATTACGGCAAGTCCGCCATCGCCGAGGGCGCGAACGGGCTTGTGAAGGAATACATTCTTCCCCGGCGTGGCGATGTTTCGGCCGTGGATAAGCTAGCGCAGTTGTTTGTGGAACAGGGCATCGAGGTGAAACGGGCTTCTGCCGCATTCACCGCTGGCGGAAAACAGTATCCAGCAGGCAGCTATGTAGTGCCAATGGCACAGCCGGGCAAGCGCCGGATCAAGGACCTCCTCGATCTCAACACTTCGATGGACGACGTGTTCCTGAAAGCCGAAGAAGAGCGCCGCAAGCACCGTCTGGCCAGTCAAATTTATGACGTGACTGCCTGGAGCCTGCCGCTGCAGTACAACATTGAGGCAATTCCAAGCGCCGAAGCAAGTTCCGGCGCGTTCGGAATCGTGAAATCCGGCGATTCGCCAGCGGGTACGGTCTCGGGCAGCGGAACCGTTGCCTATCTCGTCCCCTGGGGTACGAACGCAGCGGGGCGGTTCGTGGCTGCGGCTCTACGCGACGATGTTCGCATGTACGGCTCTGACAAAGCGTTCTCGCAGGGCGGACGCGCGTATCCTTCGGGAACCCTCATCATTCCCTTCAAAGAGAACGACGCTCACATAGCCGAAACCGTCGCGAAGATCGCGAAGAGTTCTGGGGCGGAAGTAGTCGCAACCGGTACGACCTGGGTCGATGATGGACCGAACTTCGGCAGCCGTTACACGCCGTTCATCCGGAAACCGTCCATCGCGCTCGCGTGGGATCAACCGACGAACGGCACCTCGGCGGGCGAGACGCGCTTCGTCTTGGAACGGCAGTTTGGATATCCAGTAACGGTTGTTCGCACTCAGCAACTTGCGACCGCGGATCTGAGTAAATTTCAGGTGATAATTCTGCCAGACTCCGGTGGCGGCGGGCGCGGTGGGGACGGCGGCGGGTACGCGGGCATCTTCGGAACCGCCGGAATTCAGCGTTTGAAAGATTGGGTTTCGGAAGGGGGCACGGTTGTCGCGCTCTCGGGCGCTACTCAGTTCCTTGCGGATACGCGCGTCGGCTTATTACCGATTCAGCAGGAAGACCGCTTATCGGCGAATGCTCCTGCGCCGAATGCCGGACGCGGTGGAGCTGGCGCCGGACGGGGTGGACAGGCAACTCCGGCGACTGGCGTCGCGCCTTCCGGAAGCGGCCGCGCGCCAGGCAGGATTTACGCGAAGGAATCCGATCTTGAAGACGCCATTCAGCCGGACACCGAACTGCCCGAGAGCCTCCATGGCGCGATTGTGAAATGCCGCGTCGATCCGGAACAGTGGATTTCGGCGGGTGTGCCTTCGAGCGTTTACACAATGGTTTCCGGACGCAATATATTCACTCCAATTAAGATTGACCGGGGCGTGAATGCAGTGACGTTCGCTGGTCCGGACGATCTGCTCGCCAGCGGATACATGTGGGATGAGTATCGAAAGCAGCTTGCGTATAAGCCATTTGTGATCGTGGGCCGGAGCGGACGCGGGGTGGTGGTCGCGTTTACAGAGAATCCGAACTATCGGGCCGCCCTGGACGGTTTGAATCTGCTGTTTCTCAATGCGGTGTTCCGAGGGCCCGCGCATGCTTCGGGACAGTAAGTAGATGAGGTCGCGTGAGTCAGGGTCGAATGTCGCACTCCGGGAAGCGCTGGTGTCCTGATTCCGAAGTGCCTGTACTAATCCGGCAGCCGAAAACCCACAGGCTGAAGCCTGTGCCACCATCGTCTGGCTCGACCACCTTCCTGTCAATAGGTAAAGAGATTTCAGAAACATCACACTAGAACCGGGAAGCTATGAGGACACTGAACACGATCAGCTTCAGGCCAGCGGAGGTCCGCCGACATGCCTCCACTTAAGATGAAAATTTACATCCACATGGTCTGCAATTTTTATAAAGGGGTATGCCCTTGTTCATCCCATAGTTTTTGCGGTTGAAGACCATTACTCCGTGAAGTTCGCCCGAGCCTGTTCCCTTACCAGAGATCGTTAGTGTCAGCTTCTCTGGGTTCGTAACGCCACGAATAGTAAGATCGCCATCTACTTCATAGGTATGCGGCCCAGTCGGCACGATCTTATTCGACTGAAATGTGATGTACGGATTCTGCGCGGTGTCGAAGAAGTCTTTGCTTTCAGCGTGCTATTCTTCATGCCGCTTCCGGTATCGACGCTGGCCGCATCGATTTTAATCTCCAAGGCCCCTGTTTTTTCATCGGGAGACTGAAACCTCAGACTTGCATCCCATTTGTCGAATTTGCCCGCGATCGCTATCGATGATTTGACGTGGAATTTTATCCGGCTGTCTGTTGGCGCGATTTCGAAAACGGGAGCTTGCGCTCGACTGGATGGCGCAAACAGAACAAACGCCGAAATGCACAGAACCATCAGGCGCACGTCGCGTCGTTCGGGCGTTCTCCACTTCATTGGCAGGCTCAAGGTAACCCTCCTCAGACGGGCGATATTAAGCGCGCCGCACGTCGAGCAGCCTTCGGCCCGCTGAATCAGACGCGCTGCGCCGCGATCCACCGGTTGATGCGCTCGTCCAGCATGTCGAGCGGCAGCGCCCCGCCGGACAGTACCTCGTCGTGAAACGCCTTGAGATCGAACTTTGCCCCCAATTGCTGCCGTGCCCGCTCTCGAAGCTCGCGGATCTTCAGTTGACCCAGCTTATAGCTGCACGCCTGTCCGGGTCCTCCGATATAACGGTCCGTCTCGGACTGAATCGTCGGCTCATCGATCGCATGCGACTTACGCATGTACTCCACCACCTGATCGCGGCTCCACCCCATGTCGTGGATGCCCGTATCTACCACCAGCCGTACCGCGCGAAACAATTCCGAGCGCAACCGACCGTAATCAGAGCCCGGATCCTTATACAAGCCGATCTCCTTGCCCAGTTGCTCCGCGTAAAGGCCCCAGCCCTCTGTGTACGCAGAGTTCCCGCCATGCCGCCGAAACTCGGGCAGCCCGGTCATCGACTGCTCGATCGTGATCTGAAGATGATGGCCCGGCACGCCCTCGTGGTAGGCAACCGCCTCGTCATTGATGTAGCTGCGATGCGTCGGATCGGACACCGCGACCGACACGCGTCCCGACCGCTTCCCGTCCGGAGTTCCGGCCTGATAATGCGTCGCCGCCGCGGCCTGAAACGGAGGAATCGCCTCCACTGTCACCGCTGTCTTCGGCAGAAGATTGAAAAGCTCCGGGAGGTGCGGCTGCATCTGCGCGATGTATTTGCGAAAATCCTCCACGATCGCCTCAGCCGAGACAGCCCGGTATTTGGGATCGCTTTCGATATGTTCACGAAATGCCGCGAGGTCGGCGTAACCGTTGGCTTTCGCCAGCATCGCCATCTCCGTCGAGATGCGATCCACTTCCTTCAGCCCGATTTCATGTATCTCCGCCGCCGTCAGAGTCGTTGTCGTGAAGCGCCGCAGCGTGGCCTGATAGCGCCGTTTGCCGCCGCCCAACGAGTTCACCGAAAGCGTCGTCCGCGCGTGCGGAATGTATTCTGTCTTGACGAACTCCGCAAACTGCCGGTAAGCCGGAAATACCTCGCTATTTACTGTGGCGGTGATCTGCTCCGTAAGCCGCTTCTTATCGGCCTCCGAAAAACTCGCCGGAAACTTTTTCAGCGGAAGAACGAAGGGGTTCGCCGCGATGACGCCTTCAGCCTGACCGGGAGCTTTCTCCGCGAGAAACTTCACCGGCATCAGATGATCGTTGACCCCGGCTTTCAGCACTTCCTCAGTCTGCCGGAACGCGCGCGGAATCTGATGCAGCCGCGCGATGTAATCCTCGTAATGCTTCACCGAATCGAACGGCATCGAGAGCGGAAGATCCGCAACACTCACATGGATGCCTCCGCCGCCGACCGACGCGGCGAGCGGCATCTCAAACTCTTTTAAGTCGTAGTCCTCGACGCGCTGTTCGAGCTGGCGCTGGAAGAGGTCGTGAGAGATCAGATCCTGCTCGGGAAATCCGGAGGAATCGATCGCCTTGATGCGCGCCAGGTCCGCGATATCGCGCTGATGCCGCGCCGCCGGCGCGGCCAGCGAATAATCGCCCAGCTGATCGTTATACCGGTAATCGCCGACAGCCGTCGCCTGAAGAGGATTCATCTTCAGCCCTGCCTGCCACGCATCGTCGAAGAGGGCATTCTGAGCCGCGATGCGCGAAGCCACTGACTTGGGAGCCTGGGCGGGGCTGAACTGAGATAGGGCCACCAGCAGCACGGCCGATGCGGCCGAGACGTTGTAACGCATGCCGAGAAGGATACCAGTCAACGAACTCAGCGCCGGCCTGTTATCCCGCCGCCTCGACTCCGATGCCCATACTCGCAGTTCGAGGGAGTTACGGGAGTGGTCGTCAGCGGACTGAAGGAGGCGTTAAGACGACATATCTGTAGCGGTGCATCTGCCCGCCCGAACGCCCTCTTGACCCACATCTCAACTTAAGCCAGCGCCGTTTGGGATGAATCGGCGAGTTCGCAAAATGCCGTGGTCGTTCTGAGGTTCGTGTTAGACTCCACCGCATGAATCGGATCTTCCCGATATGTTTGCTATCGGCCGGCGCTTTGTGTGTGATGGCGTCGGGGCCTGATGACAGGGGCGTCACCGATCCGAAGGCCCTCGTCTCGCGGGTGAATCCGGGATCGGCGCCGATCGGCATCGAGGAACTGTTTTTTACGCGGGTGGTGTCAAACCCGGCGTGGTCTCCGGACGGACGCGAAGTTGTCTTTACGACAAATCTGGCGGGGCGTCTGAATCTGTGGAAGGTTTCGGCGGCGGGCGGATGGCCCGTGCAGCTCTCGCAGTCGGAAGACCGAGAGCTGGGGCCGGCGTGGTCGCCGGATGGCAAGTGGATCGTCTACCAGCAGGACTTCGGCGGCGGCGAGTATTACGACCTGTTCGCGTTGCCGGCAAGCGGCGGGGCAGCGGTGAATCTGACGAACACGAAAGATGTCTCGGAGACGGGAGCGATATGGTCAGCGGACGGGTCGCGGATTGCGCTGGCGAGGAAGGTGAAGAACTCGCCGGCTTCGAATGTTGCAGTGATGGATTGGGCGTCGCGCGCGGTTCGCGAGCTGACGCATGAGCTGACAAAAGACCATACGTGGAGTATTGAGGCGTGGTCGCGCGACGGGAAATCGCTGCTCGTCACGCGGTCGGTAGTGGGGGGCACGGATTCGAGTGTGTATCTGGTGGATACGGCGAGCGGGCAGGCTACGGAACTGACGCCGCATTCTGGTCGGACGGTGTACCGAGGGAGGGATCTTTCTCCGGACGGGAAGTGGGCGCTGGTGGAGTCAAACGAAAAATATGGCGTCGGGAATGTTGCGCTGGTGGAGGTCGCGTCGAAGAAGCTCCAGTGGATCACCGACGGGAAGTGGGATGCGACGCCAGGTGAGTTTTCTCCGTCGGGCGACCGGCTTACCTATTCAGTTAATGAAGACGGGCGGACCGTACTGTATCTGCAGGCGTTAGGGGCGGCGACGGCGGTGAAGATCGATTTTCCGGAGGGGGTGTCGGCGTTTGCGGGGCGTCCTTCGGCGTTTTCGCCATCGGGCGACCGCCTGCTTGTTTCGCATCAGAGTTCGCAGCGGCCGGCGGATTTGTGGGTGTACGAGGCGGGGAGCAGGAAGTCGCGGCAACTTACGTACTCGGCTCTGGCGAGCCTGAGTCCGGAGCGGATACCGCCATCGCAACCGGTGCATTACAGGAGCTTCGACGGCAAGGTGATCAGCGCGTTTGCATGGGTGCCGGACAATCTGAAGCGGGACGGATCGAATCCGGCGATTGTGCTGCCACATGGTGGGCCGACGGGTCAGACGGTGGATTCGTTCAATCGCACGGTGGCGGCGCTGGTGACGCGCGGATATGTGTGCATTGCGCCAAACGTGCGGGGATCGACGGGATATGGGATGGACTTTCAGCAGGCGAATCACATGGACCTGGGAGGCGGGGATCTCCAGGACGAGGTCTATGCCACGAAGTTCCTGATTGCAAGTGGATTCGTGAATGCGAAGAAGCTGGGAATCACGGGCGGATCGTATGGCGGGTACATGACTCTGATGGCGATCGGCAAGACGCCGGAAGTCTGGGCGGCAGCGGTAGAGCAGTACGGGATTATCAACTGGTTCACAATGCTGCAGCATGAGGATGCGACGCTGCAGGCTTATCAAAGGTCTTTAATCGGCGATCCGGTGACGGATAAGAAGGTGTATGAGGACGATTCGCCGATCACGTTCATCCGGAATGCGAAGGCCCCGTTATTAGTGCTGCAGGGCGAAAACGATATCAGGGTACCGAAAGAGGAGGCGGAGCAGATTGCGGCGATCCTGGAAAAAGAGGGGAAGGTGGTCGCAGCGCATTATTACCCGGCGGAGGGGCACGGGTTTGCGAAGCGGGAGAACCAGATCGACGCGATTCAGCGGACCGTCGAGTGGTTTGATACCTATTTGAAAGGGGGACAATAGGGCCCTTAAGCCCAACGTGCAGCGACTCGATCGCCGCATTGGCGCTCGCCCTGGCAGCGCTTGCGGCGTCTCTGATTCCCGCGTGGCCGCATCGTGCGTCGAGCCGATGACGGTTCTCGCACCGATAATCTGCTGTGTGATGGAAGCCGGAAGTACCCGTCGCCGTAGGCTGCACGGATCGATCCGATGTCGCCCTCAGATGGCGTAGACGCCTCTGACGTGTCGTGCGAACGGAAGTTCGCCCCGCACCCATGTGTTTCATCCTTCCGACTCTTCCCGCAAGTGGGGCCAATGCCGAACAGATGCTGCGACAACAAAGGAGCGGCCACAATGAGCGACCCAAACGATTACCCTTACGAAACTCGCCTTGATATTGCATTTGGTCCGTTGGAAGTCATTGACGAAAAGGCCTTGGCCGAGGCCTGCACATACAAATGGTTCAACCAGACGCTATGTAAGGTAAACGATGCGGTGGTCCGAATGGGAGTGTTTGAGGGCGAGTATCACTGGCACAAACACGATAAAGATGACGAGTTCTTTTATGTTGTTGAAGGGTGTCTTCTGATCGATCTGGAAGGAAAGGTCGTAGAGCTTGCTCCGCGACAGGGCTTTGTCGTACCGAAAGGCGTCATGCACCGGACTCGTGCGAGCGAGCGTACTGTTGTCCTAATGGTTGAAAACGCCGGTATCATTCCAACCGGGGATTGAAGTGCCCACAATTCCATCGCAAATAGTATCCTGCCGCTCCGAGCGAGCGCGCCCGGCGGCGCCTGGCGTCGGCGGCCCGCGATACCATGAAAATTAGTTTGGCCTGGTGCAGTTATCCTTGGAAAAATCCGAGGAACGGTCGTGACCACGCGAAGGAAAGTTACTTTAAAGGCTTCCGTCGTATTTAATCTTGTAACGCTCGTTGCACTGGTAGTGGACGTGGGCTGCGTCCTGGCGTCCGCTCAAACGATGAAAGCGCCCGTAGATCCCGGGGTGCGCGGTGGCGCGCCAGGCGCTGGCAATCCCTTGCCGGGCCTGACCGCCGACGAAACCGCGTTTTTTAAAGACGGGCAAGCCAGATTTGCTGATATCGAGGTAGTGACCGGCGGCAGCAACAATGGACTTGGGCCCCGTTTCAACTCGAATCAATGCCAGTCTTGCCACTCGCAGCCTGCTGCCGGCGGAACAAGCCCTGCGCGCAACCCCCTGATCGCGGTTGCTACTCTCAATGGCGCGAAAAATACGGTGCCGTGGTTCATTACGCAGAATGGTCCCGTCCGTGAATCGCGCTTTAAGCGGAGTCCGAACGGAACGAACGATGGCGAAGTGCACGCGATCTTCGTTATCACAGGGCGCAAGGACGCCCCCGGTTGCAACATCGCCCAGCCCAATCTGCTGCCTGCCGGAAATCCTCTGTCCGGCCAGGGCGGGAACCCGAACGTCATTTTCCGCATTCCGACGCCCCTCTTTGGCGCTGGGCTCATCGAAGCCATTCCGGACTCGGAGATCCTCGCAAACGCGAAGGCCAACTCGTCGCTGAAGTCAGGGATGGGCATTTCCGGCCACCCCAACGCGCACCTGAGCGGTAACGTGAACATCAGCGGCAACGACGGGACAATAACCCGCTTCGGATGGAAGGCGCAAAACAAGTCCCTCCTCATATTCGCTGGCGAGGCCTACAACGTTGAGATGGGGATCACGAACCCGCTCTTCCCGCAGGAACGTGACGAGACTCCCGGATGTCTTTTCAATGCCACGCCCGAGGACACGCTCAACTTCGCTCCTGCCTCCAAGCCTCCCTCCAATACCGGCGTCCTGTCCGACATCGAGGCATTTGCCGATTTCGCGCGGATGCTCGCTCCGCCCACGCCGACGCCGGAGACGCCGTCCACCGTGAACGGACGGGCCGCTTTCACAAAAACAGGCTGCGTCCACTGTCATACACCTTCATTTACTACCGGCAAAATGATCGCCAGTGGCTCCTCGACGAGCCCCAGCGCCGCGCTTTCCAACAAGACTGCGAATCTCTTCTCCGATCTCCTTGTTCACCATATGGGCATAGGTCTTGCCGATGGCATCACGCAAGGCGGCGCCGGCCCCGACGAGTTCCGAACAGCCCCGCTCTGGGGGGTCGGGCAACGCGTCTTTTTCCTTCATGACGGACGAACAGACAATCTCGTGGAGGCTATCAGGGCCCACAAGAGCCGCGGCAGTGAGGCGAATAACGTTGTCGATCGCTTCGACCGGCTGACTGTTTCAGAGCAGCAGGACCTCATCAACTTCCTGCGATCGCTCTAGCCTAGCGCCCCCCAAATTCATGACTGATTCTAAAGGGCTTGATCAAAATTGAAGCTCTAATTACGGGCGCCGAGGTTTCCGCCACTTCCATTTACACCTTTCCGCACTCTCACGGAAATCAACCGGAACAACGATCAATTCCGTCTCTGTTTCCCGCCAAATGAGGGGTCTATTCTCACGAATTGCGACGTTCCCCCTTGACTTAATTCTCCTGAGCTTCTATAAATATGATCCTGAAGTAGTGTAATCGCCGGGTCGGCGCTTAGGGGGAAAGGGGCTTAACAGGGGTGTCTAACAATTCCTTTATCGGACGGATTTGTCGATTCGCTTCCGCGGCGGTTGTTGCCGCTGCATTCGTCTTTTGTTTCTCGCAGACGGCTCAGGCGCAGGTTCTTTACGGATCCGTTATTGGAACCGTAAGCGATCCCAGTAGCGCCGTCGTGCCAAACGCCCAGATCACGTTAACCAGCACCGAAACAGGCGGCGTCCGCACGGGAGCTTCTGACGACGGCGGGCGTTACTCATTTGTAAACGTTCCGCCCGGCGCCTACACGATCAAAGTGGCCGCGCAGGGATTCAAGACCTACGAGAAGACCGGTATTGACGTTAACGCGAACACAATCGGGCGCGTCGATATCTCGCTCGAGGTCGGCGCTTCCTCGCAGACGGTCGAGGTTCAGGCGAACTCGGTCGAACTGCAAACGGACAAGGCCGACACTCATTCGACCATCGGCTCGAAGGCGATTGAGAGCCTGCCGCTCGGGTATTACCGGAATTATGAGCAGCTGATGAACCTGGTCCCGGGGTCCGCTCCCGCCGCTTTTCAGAATTCGATCACCGACACGCCCGGACGCGCGCTCGCGCTCAACGTCAATGGCGGAAACGCTCAGACGAATATTACGCGAATCGATGGCGCCACAAGCGTCAACGTCTGGCTGCCGCACCATGTCGGCTATGTGACGCCGGAAGAAGCGATTGATGCGGTCAATATCACTACAAGCGCGGCGGATGCCGAACAGGGCCTCGCTGGCTCGTCGGCAATAACGGTAGTCACAAAATCAGGCACCAACCAGATACACGGGAGCGCTTTCGAGTTCCACGACGATCAGCACCTCAAAGCGCGAAATTTCTTTCAGGCGCCCGGAAGCGCCATCCCGCTTGCCATCAATAACGATTTCGGAGCCACAGTAGGCGGTCCCATCAAGAAGGACAAACTGTTCTACTTCCTGAGTTACGATGGCACGCGGCAAAGGCAGTCCAGCCCGGGTTTCTATACAGTGCCGACAGCGGCCTTCGCCGCCGGCGATTTCAGCGCCGTCACGACGAAAATCTACGACCCGATGACCGGAAATCCCGATGGTACCGGCCGGACGGCGTTCCCGGGCAACATGATTCCCACCAGCCGGATCAGCAGCATCGCTCAGACTATCCAGGGCTACTATCCGGCTCCGAACGTTGCTGGCGGAGCTTTCGCCAACAACTACTTCGCCAGCGGCGGGCCTGTTCTGAATCGCAATCAGTTCGACGCCAAAGGCAACTGGAAAAGAAGCGACAAAGACGCCCTGTGGGTCAAGTATGGCCGTATGTGGGCGACCTCCGGGGGAAACGCCGTTTTCGGTATCGCCGGGGGTTCCGGTTTAGGCGGGTCCGATCCCGGCAAAGGTGATACTACAATTCAGGTCGGCGCCATCGGCTATACGCGCACGATTACTCCCAACATGGTGTTCGATGCGGTGGTCGGTTACGAACGGCAGGATCAACAGGTTCTGCCCAACGACTACGGCACCAATTATGGATTGAAGTTCGGGATTCCCAACACGAATGGTCCGGACATCCGGCAAAGCGGGTTCCCCGATATCACGATCAGCGGCTACACCGGCTTCGGCGTGCCCAACTGGATGCCTTTATTCCGCGTCGAGGAAAGCTACACCAACAGCGACAACCTGACGTGGACCAAAGGCGCGCACGAAATCCGCTTCGGGTTCGATCTCGTGCGGCATCACCTCAACCACTGGCAGCCTGAGATTGGCAACTTCGGACCGCGCGGAGGTCTCGGGTTCGCCGGCGGCGAAACCACCCTCGCGCCTGGCTCACCCAACCAATTCAACGGCTACGCATCTTTCCTTCTCGGCCTCTCGGACGACTCCGAAAAAAGCCTACAGTACATCGAGGCAACGGGGCGCGAATGGCAGTTCGGGTTTTACGCCCGCGACCGCTGGCAGGTCACGCGCAATCTGACGGTTAACCTGGGCGTGCGCTATGAACTCTACCCGCTCATGACGCGCGCCGGTTACGGCCTTGAGCGATACGATCCCAGCAACAACAACGTTTATATGGGCGGCCGCGGCAACGTGCCCGAGGATGCGGGGATTTCCGTCAGCCACAAGCTCTTCTCGCCGCGCGTGGGAATCGCATGGCGCGCAAATGAAAAGACAGTGGTCCGCGCCGGCTACGGGATCAACTATGATCCGATTCCGTTTTCGCGCCCGTTGCGCGCATGGTATCCGCTCGTCGTCAATGCCTCCTTCAACGCAACGAATGGCTATAACTGGGGAACCACACTCTCCAACGGCGTTCCGAACACGCAGGGGCCGGATGTCTCGAGCGGCGTGGTCAGTCTCCCGGGCAACGTGAGCGAGCGCAGTCCCAATTCGTTCATTCACCGTGGCTATGTGCAGAGCTGGAATCTTACGCTGGAGCGACAGCTTCCGCTCGGGTTTGTGGTTTCCGCCGGTTACGTCGGATCTCACTCGGTCCATCTGCTCGCGGACTATGACATCAACTCGGGCTTTCCGGGTTCCGGCACTACCGGCCTTCCGTACTATCAGGCGTACGGCCGCACGGTATCGACTCAGATGTGGGACGGCTATCTGAGCTCGGAATACAACTCTCTGCAGGTCGCGATCAATAAGCAGTTCTCGCACGGACTGCTGATCAAGGGCGCGTACACGTATTCGCATGCGATCGATTACACCGACGCCGATGGCTGGGCCAGCGTGGGCTGGAACTGGGCTCCGGTGTTCCAACGGAATCGCGCTTCGGCCGGCTTCGACCGCAGGCAGGTCTTTCAAATGGGCTGGGTATATGAGCTGCCGTTCGGCAAAGGCAAGTCCTACGCGAAGTCCGGAGTTCCGGCGGCCATATTTGGTAACTGGGTAGTGAATGGCGTCGTCTCAGCGTTCACGGGCACTCCGTTCTCTGTCAGCGCTCCTGGCGGCTCGCTGAATGCTCCCGACAACAGCCAGACGGCGAATCTGCTGACGCCCAACGTGCAGTTCCTCGGCGGTATCGGACCCGGTAACTACTGGTACAACCCCGCCAATTTCGCTCCCGTCACGACGCCCCTTACCTTCGGCAACAGCGGCCGCAACATTTTCACCGTTCCGGGGGTGATCAACAGCGATCTCGATATAACGCGCGACTTCCCGATAAAAGAGCGATTCCGTTTGCAGTTCCGGGCTGAAGCGTTCAACTTTACAAACACGCCGCACTTTGCGGGCCCCAGCACCAGCGTGACCTCAACCACCTTCATGCAGATCACCAGTACGCTTTCCAACACCAACGCCGCGGTTTATACTGAACGCCAGTTCCGTTTCGGTTTACGCGCGCAGTGGTGACGGCTCCCATTCCGGTTTGGTTCAGGCGGGCGGCTCGGCTGCCCGCCTTTTTCGTTTGCGGGCTCCTGTGCGCCTGGCAATCCTCCGATTCTGTCCAAAGAGATCTAGTCCAAAAATCGGAACAGGCCAAAAACTTCATGGCCTCGCGAAGATATGAGGACGCCATTCCCATTTACCGGCAATTGGCGCAGGCAGCGCCGGGGAATCCGGGGCTGCTCCTGAATCTCGCTCTGGCCGAGCACATGGCGGGGCACGAGCGCGAGTCGATTCCTCATTTCGAAGCCGTGCTCAAATCGCAGCCCAATCTTCTGCCGGCGCTGGTTTCGCTCGGCGCCGCACGGCTGTCTTTGGACCAGCCCGAACTCGCTGTCACCCCTTTGCGCACGGCGCTTCGAGTAGATCCGAAGAACGCTGACGTCCGCGGCATGCTCGCCGATGCCCTCAACTCCGCCGGACACTTCGAGCAAGCGGCTGAGGAATATCGCAAGCTCGCGGAAATCTCACCGGACGATGCCCGCGCCTGGTATGGCCTTGGCACATCCTATCAATCCATGGCCCGGGACGCCTTCGATCGCCTCCAGAAGATCGATCCGCAATCGGCCTGGGTTTTGGCTCTGGTGGCGGACACGCGCGTACAGCGCCGCCAGTACCGCAGCGCCTTCTTCTTCTATCGTGAAGCGCTCAAACGCTTGCCGGATCTGCATGGTCTTCATGCTGCGCTCGCCGAGGTTTATCGCAAAACCGGCCACGCCGATTGGGCCGCCGTCGAGGACGGCAAGGAACAGCAACTCGCTCCGGCCGATTGCCGCGCACATCCCGCCGAATGCGCGTTTGTCGCAGGGCACGATCTCGATGCCGCGTCTCTTCCCGCCAAGGGTCAGCCCACCGCCGAGGCCTTATACTGGCGGGCGCGCGCCGGAAACGAGTTGGCGCTCCAGGCGTTTTACCGCCTCGGTGAGCTTCCCGCGTCAGTCCAGATGCATGAACTCAAGGCTCAGATTGCGCGCGACCAGGATCAACACCTGGAATCCGTTAAAGAGTGGCGTGCGGCTCTCGAACTGGCGCCCGGCGACGCTCACCTGCATGAAGAACTCGCCGCCTCGCTCTTCCTGGCCGCCGATTACCGAGGGGCGCTCGAAGAAACGAACAAGCTGTTCGCGGGCGGCGTGAACTCTGCGACGTTGAATTTCACCGCGGGCAATAGCTTGCTCCAACTCGAAGAGCCCGACAAGGCAGTTCCTTATTTGCAGCGCGCGCTCGCCCTGGACTCCGGACTGATACCGGCTCACGCAGCCCTTGGGCTCGCGCTTGCGCGTATCGGGAAGAGTGCCGAAGCGATTCCGCATCTTCAGCGAGCGCTTCCCTTCGATGACGACGGAAACCTCCACTACCAGCTCGCCCGCGCGCTGCAGTCGACCGGCCAGGCGGCGCGGGCCGCCGAAGTCATGGCCGAATACCAGCGAATTGTGAAAAAGAATGAGGCGGAGAAGCAGCGGGTCGCGGAGGAGGCTCAGATCGCCGCCCCGTGATGACGAAGTTCGTTTCCGCCCTGCTCCTGCTCCCGCTCTTGCTCAATGTTCTTGCGTATACCGCCTCGCCTATAGCGCCGCCCATCCGGTTCCGCGAAGTCGCCGCGGCCGCCAGTCTGGATTTCGTTCTCGAAAACAATCCAACTCAGCGCAAGCACATGATCGAAACCATGCCCGGCGGCATTGCTGTCTTCGATTACGACGGCGACGGGCGGCCCGACATTTACTTCACCAATGGCGCCTCTATTCCGTCACTGGAAAAATCCTCGCCGAAATACTGGAATCGCCTCTACCGCAATGAAGGGAATATGAAGTTCCGCGACATTACCGAGGAGGCCGGCGTCGCCGGAGCGGGCTATTCCATGGGCGCTGCCGTCGCCGACTTCGACAATGACGGTCTACCCGACCTTTTCGTGGCGGGAGTAAATCGAAATACTCTCTATCGCAACACCGGCCACGGACGGTTCGAAGACGTAACTGAAAAAGCCGGCATCAAAAGCGGCCAGTGGGCCGTGGCGGCCGGCTGGTTCGATTACGATCGCGACGGCAAACTCGACCTTTGGGTGGTTCACTACGCCAAATGGTCGCCCGCCTTCGATCAATTCTGCGGCGATGCCTCTCGCGGTCTTCGCATTTATTGCCATCCGAAATATTTCGAGGGCCTCGCAAGCACGCTCTATCGCAACAAAGGCGATGGCACGTTCGAGGATGTCAGCGCGCGCACCGGCATCGCCCGATATGCCGGGAGGGGCATGAGCGTCGCGTTCGCGGACTACGATCAGGACGGTTTTCCGGATGTATTCGTCACGAACGACAACATGCCCAACTTCCTCTTCCATAACAAGGGAGACGGCACGTTCGAAGAAACAGGGCTCCTCTCCGGAGTGGCTTTGCGCGACCATGGCAAAGCCGTCGCCAGCATGGGCGCCGAGTTCAAGGACTATGACAACGACGGTATGCCGGATATCTTCGTCAGCGCCCTCGCCGGCGAAACCTTCCCCACATTTCGCAATCTGGGGAAGGGCAACGGATTTACCGATGCCACTTCCGGCTCAAAGATCGGCGCCGTGAGCGTCCGGCACAGCGGATGGGGCCTCGGGGCGTTCGATTTCAATAACGACGGCTGGAAAGATGTGTTCACTGCCAATTCGCACGTTAACGATCTGGTGGAGAAGTTCGAGCCTGCCGCCTATCGCGAAAAGGATAGCGTGTTCGTGAATGAAGGCGGCACATTCCGCGACGTTTCCGATGAGGCCGGACTCGCGTCTGTTCGCGCCCACCGTGGCGCGGCCTTTGCGGATTTTAACGGCGATGGGCGCATCGACGCGGTCGTTTCTTCCCTGGGCGAACCGGCTGAACTGTGGGAAAACATCAGCCCCACGCCGCAGCACTGGATCATCTTGCGATTTCGCGGCGTGAAGTCAAACCGTGATGGTATTGGAGCCCGCATCCGAATTGGCAATCAGTATGGCGAGATGACGACCGCACTCGGATATGCGTCCTCCGCTGACTGGGGGGTCCACTTCGGACTGGGCAGCGCAACGGTGATTCCGAAGATCACTATTCAGTGGCCGTCGGGCGTCACCCAATCTTTGGTCAATGTCAAACCGGATCGAATCCTGGAGGTAACGGAGACCGCGCCGTAGGACGCGTCACTTCGCGCGCATCACTTTGCGCGCATCGTACGCAATACAGAACTCGCCTGTTTCGCCGGCTGTGAGTTGGGATCGATCTTAAGCGCGATCTCGAACTCGCTCTCCGCTTCATCCAAGCGGGCCATCTGGGCTAATTCCATGCCTGTCTTCCCGTGCAACACCGCGTCTCCCGGCCGGAACTGCAAAGCGGCGCGATACTTTTCGAGAGCCTCGGAATGCTTGCCCGCATTCGAGAGCGAATCGGCCCACAGCAGCAGCACCTCGCCCAGATGTTGCGCGGCCTTCGCATCCTCCGCGCGCTCCGTGAGCACCTGCTTGAAATCCGCCGCCGCCGCTGGCCACTCCTTGGTCGCGGCTTCTGCGCTGGCCAAGTCGAATCGCGCGTCCGTATAGGAAGCGTCGAGGCTCAGCGCGCGCCGGAATTCCGCTTTGGCTTCATCCGCCTTTCCATCCGAGAACAGCGCAATTCCGAGTTCCGTCGCACCCACCACGCTCGCGGGATTCGCCTCCGCGGCTCTCCGGAAAAAGGGAATGGCCGCCGCAACCTGATCATCGCTCAGCAGCAGATCGCCCATCGAGAAATTCGCGCCGAAATCATCGGGATATTTGCCCAATCGCTGGGTGACCGTCGCCCTCAGCAGCTCCGCCCGGTGATCGCCGGGAGCCGTGGGTAAGACCTGCAGCCAAAGATGCCCCATCTCATCTGTCGCCTGGTTCCCGCCCCGCACTTCTTTCGGCGGATTGTTCGGATTGCGCGGATTGTCCGTCGAATTATCGTAGTGATAACGCATCGAAACCACCGTTCCCGCGGGAAGCAGCAGCGGAGACTTCAGGCGAAAGACCCCCTGCCAGCTCAGATCCCAGTCGGGAATCCGGATCAGCCATTTCCGCGTTCCATCCGGCAGCGTGGCATAGCCCTCGAGCAGTCTGCCAAGGTAATGAGCGTGCGGGTAAACCGCCAGCACATTTACGTCGATCGGGACCTTGAACTCGTCGGTGATCTCGAAATCCTTGGCGCCCGCCGGAATGTCGATCGCTCCGTCGTGCTCGAGCTGAATCAGCATCGGAAATTTCGATTGAGGCGCGCCGGTGAAATAGAGCCCGATCTCGGGAGTGACCGTTTCGGGCCGCCCGGTGGGCCGCAAATGCACGTTCAGCACCAGATTCATGCCGGGTTCCGCGCGCCACGCCATGCCGTCCGGCTCGACGACGGGCTCGCTGCCCGGCTTCCATGAGAGAAAGTGCCCGTCCGGATCGAACGTGTCTTCCTCGGCCGTGAGGTCCATGCCAGGGAAGCCGGCGCCGGGCGAAGCTTCCTGGCGGCGCATCGCGCCGGAGCGATCCAGGATTACGTTTGCGTGATGAAACACGCGCGGATTACCTGGTCTCACCTCCATGGCTTTTACCCAGCGCGTGGTAGTGATCGGAACGGGCAGAATGAAATTCCAGAAAACCTCGGGGCCCTCTGCGTACAGTTGGTATGGTTTCGACACACGCAGAATGAGATCTGGCGTGCCCCGCTGCCATTCGCTCGTGTATTTCGGAGGCTTCGGAGCCCGCGCCGCCGAGCCCGCGGGCATGCCCTGGCGAACCCAGCCTTGAATCAGCTCGATCTGAGCGTCGGTGAGACGGCGTTCCTCGGCGAATGCGCCGTATCCCTGTTCCGGAAGCCACGGAGGCATGAACCGCGATTTCGCGACTGCGGCGATTTGTCTGGCGTGCTGACGCGCGTCATCGTAGGTCAGGAGTGAGAACGGCGCCGACTCTCCCGGTCTGTGGCAGGACGTGCATGATTCGTAAAGAATCGGCGCAATCTGCCCGTAGTAGGTGATTGCCGCGGTGGGAGCGCCCGCTGCCGCCAAGGGCACAGCGCCGCAAAGCAGAAATGCGCGGAGCGACCGCATCAACGAAGATGATAACGCCCGACGTCGAACCGCAGCCAGTTCGCCGCTCAGGCTTTCGAGGTCAGGGAAGATAGTGGTTTCAACGATTCCACAGAGTCTTTCTATTGAGGAAGCGTAAAGGCGTACAGGGTGTTGCGGGCGCCCACCAAAACGTATTGTTTTCCGTCAAGTTCCCATGTGGATGGCGGAACCCGGACAGGAGCCTGCAATTTACTGTGCCAAAGCGGTTCCCCGGTCGTGGCGTTCAGCGCTTCGAGAAACGAACCCGGAGCGCCCGTGAAGATCAGATTACCGGCGGTCGAAAGCAATCCTGAGTTGTTGCCGCCCTCCCAAGGGTGGCTCCATTTGATTTTGCCGGTCTTGTAATCGATGGCTTCCAGCTTGGATTCTGACCAGCCGCTGCGATCGTTGCCGCCCCATCCCTGCGGATTATCGGAATCGTCATAGAGGTAATACACGCTGAAGGCGTGGTTGGCGCTGACATAAAACAGTCCTGTTTGTGGACTGAACGTCGGGGGAAACCAGTTCGTTGCGCCGCCCTGATTAGGGCTGACCAACGCGCCGGAAATCGACGGGAACTTTTCCGGATTGGGGATCGGCTGGCCCTTCGCGTCATAGCCCAGCGACCAGTTGGTTTTTACAAATTCGGTATGAACGTAGGCTTTCCCCGTCACGCGGTCGAGTACAAAGAAATGACCGTTGCGCGCGGCGATGGCCAAGAGCTTACGCGGCTGACCGGCGATTGTTCCGTCGAACAACACGGCGGTCTGCGTGGCATCCCAGTCGTGAGTATCGTGCGGGGACGTCTGGAACCACCACGCCATTTTGCCGGTATCTGCGTGTACAGCGACTACGGAAGCGGTGAAGAGGTTGTCTCCCTTGCGGTTTACGTTGGCAATAACTGGCTGGGGGTTGCCGGTTGTGACATAAACAAGGTTGGTATCGGGGTCGTAAGTAACCGGCTGCCAGGTCATGCCGCCGCCGTGCGACGCCATGTCCACGTTGGGCCAGGTATTCGCGCCCACGTCGCCTGCCTTCTGCGGCACTGTATAGAAGCGCCACTGCAGTGCTCCGGTCTCCGGATCGTGCGCTTCAATATATCCAGCGATGTCGAGATCATCGCCGCTCACACCGGCGATTATGTGGTTCCCGATCACGACCGGCGCCACGGAGCAGTAATAAAACTGATCGATGTCCGCAATGGTCTTCGACCACCGGAGCGTCCCGTCGGTCTTATTGAGGGCGACCAGATTGCAATCCGGAGTCTCGAAGTAGACGAAGTTGCCGAACAGACCCATCCCACGATTGGAGAAGTGACGAGCGCCTTTGCTGAGCCAGGTATAATGCCAGATCTGCTTGCCTGTATGCGCGTCAATGGCGAAGGCGTGGTCCTGAGTCGAGAGATATATAACACCGTCGACCATCAGCGGGGTTCCACTGGGATTATTACTGCCGGGTTCACCGGAATCCACCTTGTAAGTCCACGCGGGTTGTAGGGAAGCGACGTTCTTGTCGTTGATCGTTGTCAGCGAACTGAACCGCCGCCCGGAGAGATCGCCGTTGTAGGTCGGCCAGGATTGGGCCAGTGGGCCTTGCTGCGCATGGAGGACCAGTCCCCCGAGGGCAAGCACAGCTGCGGACGCGAGGATGGGGCCGATTCTGATCATTTCAAGGTCTCCAGGTAAACCACCAGATCGTGGACGTTGTCGTTCGTCAGGCGGTCGAGTAATTCGTGATGAGCGGCTAACGGATCGTGCTTAACGATCTTTAGCGCCGGGGTTCGGCTCCATTTATAGACTTTGCCGTCGGAATCGCGCAGCTGCACGTCGAAATCGTCGAGCTGAACAGGCGTGCCGGTGACAGCCGGTTCTCCGGGCGCGGTCACCGTGATGGTGACGCCGCCCGCCGAAGGCCCTGCACTGAATCCGCGACCGCCGCGACCTCCTCCCGGGAACAGCATGGCCTGCTGCAGATTGACGGAGTCGGGATAGCGGGCGCTGATGGCGAAAAGGGTGTGGGGGGAGCCTTCCGTGATCGCATGACACGAAGCGCACTTTCCATCGCCGTTGAAGTAAGCCTTCCCCGCCGCAACATTGCCGGTGACTTTATTAATTCCCGTCGGAGAGCGCTTCAGCGCGTCGTTAATTCGCTGTTTCAGGAAATGCGAAATGTCGGCCACCTGATCGGAGGTCAGGTCCGCACTGTTCTTGTTACTTTGCAGCGGATGGCCCTTCTTGAGAAAGGGGCCAAGCTCAGAGCCGACACGATCTTTCAATACGACTTCGGACCGGATCAGGTTGGCGCCCTTCTCGCTGCCGCGCGCCAGAGGGCCGTGGCAGTCCACACACTCGGCTGCGAATAGGGTACGGCCGCGAGCGGCTGCGGCATCGTCCACGATTTGCTTGTCGTAGGGGCCGATAGAGTCGCCGCTGGTGCGGACCGGCCCCGGAGGGCGGTTCGTCTGCGCGTGAAGCCCCTGGGTCATGAGTATTGCAGCGGCAGAAATTGCCGTCGCGAATGATCGAAGCATTCTGTTTATCTCTCTCGGTGAAACAATTGTACGCAACGGTCGCCGGCACCGAACGCGTCGGCGCGGCCGAGCATGGCTCTCCCAGGTAATCGTGGTTGAATCTGCGCACGCCCTATGGCAGGGCGAAAGTGAACAGCGCGCTACCCGCCGCCATCGTGACCATCTGCTTTCCGTTCGCGGTGTACGTAATCGGGTTCGAAGACATCGTTCCGCCCAAATTAATCCGCCACAGTTCCTTTCCCGTGTCCGAATCCAGGGCGAAGAAGTAAGCCTCCATCATTTCGCGCTCGCGGCTGAGCCAGCCTCCGTTGCTTCCGAACAGCACGTGTCCCGCAGTCGTCAGCACGCCCGACCAGGGCTTCGTCGACACCTTGTACTCCCAAACCTTGTCACCCGTCGAAGGATTCAAGGCCCGGATGGCGCCGTAACCGGGATCGTCTTCCATATCGATATCCGGCACGCTCCCGACATATCGATTGCCCGGCGTATACTTCGGCTCGCCTTTGAGATAGAAGCCTTTGTTTTCCCAAACCGTGAGATAGAAGTAACCGGATTGCGGGCTGAATGACGGTGAATACCAATTCGTCGCTCCCTGCACGCCTGGCCATACCACCGTGCCTTGCTCACTCGGAGTCGAATTCGGCAAACGTTCCGGCCGGCCTTTATCATCGAGGCCCTTCGCCCACGTCTGCTTCGCGAACGGCTTTCCCAGCAGAAACTCGCCGGTTTTCCGATCGAGCACATAATAAAACCCGCCACGATGCGCCCAGTAAATCAGCTTGCGCGGCTGGCCGCGCCACGCGCCATCCACCAGCACAGGCACCTGCACCGCGTCCCAATCGTTCGAGTCATGCGGAACGAATTGAAAATGCCACTTCAGTTGGCCGGTATCCGCATCGAGCGCAATGGCCGAATCGGTGTACAGGTTGTCGCCGGGGCGCACATCGGCGTTCCAGTCCGGCGAAGGGTTGCCTACGCCCCAAATGATGTAGTTCAGCTCGGGGTCGTACGAACCGGTGACCCAGGTCGGCCCGCCCCCCTGCTGCCATGAATTCGCATTCGGACCACTGGAAGGCCATGTTTCGCGCCCTTTTTCATCCGGACCAGGAATCGTATTGAAACGCCATCTGCGCTTGCCGGTCCTGGTATCGTATGCGTCAAGGAAGCCACGGACCCCATACTCGCCGCCCGCGATTCCCGTGATGACCATGTCCTTCACGATGAGCGGAGCGCCAGTCACGCTGTAGCCTTTTTCGGAATCGGCGACTGGAACATCCCAGACCACATCGCCCGTTTTCGCGTTTAGCGCGACAAGATGCGCGTCAACAGTGCCCAGGTAAACGCGATCGCCAAGAACCGCAACGCCACGATTGACTTCATCGCAGCACACATTAATTTTCGACGGCAGGGAACGGCGGTAATGCCAGAAAGGACGGCCGGTGGCAGCGTCAAGCGCAAATACGTTCGATGGCGGCTCGGACACATACATCACACCATCCACCACGATGGGCGTCGCTTCGATCCGGTGGTTCGTCACCATCTGATGCACCCATGCGACCTTGAGGTTTTTGACGTTATCGCGATTGATCTGATTCAGTGTGGAATACCGCCAGCTCTTGTAGCTGCCGGAATAAGTCAGCCAGTTCTGAGGTTCATCCCCCGCCTTGAGCAGACGGTCATAGGTGACCTGCGCGGACAATGAAGCGGCCGCTGCAAACAGGAATGTAACGGCGATCTGTCGGATCATTGGGCCTCTTTCCCCCGCTGCAGCGATGCCAGATAGCTGACTACGTCGTCCAGTTCGGAAGCCGAGAGTTTGTCCTTATACGACGGCATCATCGAGCCTGCTTCCACACCGTAATCGGCGATTGCGTCGCGCGAGATGGTCGTCAGACCTCTGTCGAAATCAAGGAGTTGCACCTGGTACGTGTCCTGATTCATGAGGAATCCGGTGTACTGCGACTTATCCTTGCCGACAATCTTTGCGACCCGAAATTGGTATGCGACATGCGCCGACGGATCGACCAGCGACTCGCGAAGATAGTTAGCCGACCGCTGCGAACCGATCACGGACAGATCGGGTCCGCGAGTCCCGCCTTCACCACGAACGAGGTGACACGTCAGGCATCCGCGTTGGCTGACCAACTGCTGCCCATGCGAGGGATTACCGTGCAGTGCGGCGGTCGAATTCTGCTGGCTGAGCGACCGGACAAACGTAACGATCTGCCAGACCTGCTTGCCATTGAAGAACTGACTCGGCATTTCAGTTCCGGCGATGCCGTTGCTGATGTTGTTGTACAGTTCGTCGTCAGAGGAGCCGTGGAAAAATCGGCCTGATGTCAGGTCGGGTCCGGTCCCCCCGGCGCCTTTGATGCCATGACACGGGGCGCAGTGCGATCGGAAAATTCGCGCTCCGGCTTCACGATCCTCCGCGCCGCCCACCTGCGCGTTCAGAGAAGCCGCGGCGAACAGAGCCAGCAACATTACGAGCTTCACGCAGGAAAGTATATACGGATTGCGGGTCGAACTGGGTGCGCCGCGAACACGCACAGGCATGGGCGTGATCCCTATCTATGCGGCGCAACTCCACGACTCATCAAAATCCCGCGCGCAGTGATAGTTCCCGCCCCACGCGCTTACCACGCCGATGTGCTGAACCAACGACGGGCTGTGATAGTAAATCGGACAAAGGCGCGCGGCCAGTCGCGACATCTTAATATCCTGCATGCCGATCACATCCCACCAGTGTTCCGTGATGTAGCGCGCCGCGCCGGAAGACATCAGGAACGCCTGGCTTCCAAAGACCCCATTCGGATTCGCCACGCAGAACGAGCGCTGGGGGCTTTTCGTCAATAGCCCAACGCCGGGGTTGTAGAGCGACGCGAAGAATGGCATTGACGGACGCCACCGCGACAGCGGATACCAGTTCTCGAGGTTATGCCGGATGCGGCGATTGAAATCCAGATCGTCTTCGAGGAACAGGATCAGCTCGTGCTTGCTGTCGATGGCCCTCTGCAGAAGACTCAGAGCCGTGCGCTCCTGCCGCTCCTGCCTGCGTTCGCACGTGGTCCGATCGATCTCGACCTCAGGCTCGTCGAACCAATCCGTCGCCGCCAGATTGCGGATGGTCTGGAGACGCATCTCTTCGCGATCCGGACACGAGAGGATGTAGGCCTTTACGTCGCAGGGCATGCGGCTAAGCGAGTCTCCAGGCGTTCGCCGTTGCGTCTTCCAGCCGCGCTTCGGGCAACAAAGGCTTCACTGGCTGCGCGAGCGCGCGCTGCGCGACGTACCCCCAGCGCGTAGGCGCGAAATCGTGATCATCGGAACTGCGGACCAGCCTCGGGTCTGAGTTCCAGTTCGCCGCAATCCAGCTTATTCCGTAGCGGCTGAACAGATTCGAAGTCGAATCGGATAACCGATCCGCATTCACCGCCGCTTCCGACCACGGCGACGCGAACAGCGGATACGAGGCGGCGAAAGCGCGTAAATAAGCGTCGTTGGGATCAGGGACAACCGTATCCGAAACATCGATCGTATAAGCCATGTTGAACACCGGATCGCCGGTTGCGAACCGAAGCGGCAAACCGCTGAGGTCGGCGCCGCCTCTTCCGCTGCTGAGAAAGATCAGCGAAGCCGGGTTCTGCAGGCGTATGGTCCCGACCAGCATTGCGGCGATTTCGAGCCAAGTATCCGGAAGGGGCTGAGGCGAAGAAAAGAGCTCATAGAGCACGCCGGGCTCGTCCTGGTAATGGTTCGCCAGGAGACTCCAGGCGCGAAACGTGTCCGAGTCCGGAGTCGTTCCGGGGCCATCACCCGATAGCGGTTCCATCGATAACACCACGCGCGCGCTGGCGGTGGTAACCGCGCCGACAATCTCATCCAGTCCGGCGAGCATCTGATCGGCAGCGAACGACGAATTGCCGGACAACATAGTTGCGGCCCGAAAGGGAATCCGGACGATGTTAATACCCCAGAGCCCGGTCATAGTCGAGAGATTCGGGCCGTCGAGAGACAAAGCCTGAGGGAACGTTCGGCCATCGGAAGCCGAGACATCATCGAAACCGCGACAGGTGACTCCGCGCAGGTAGACGGCGTTCAGCAGTTCGTCAACGAGGAAGCTTCCTCTTGTTTTCAGCCAGGAGAGCGAATCGAGCGGCTCTTCGGGAGCGGGGGTCTGTGCGACTGCGGCAACAGCTCTTTTTCGAGCGAGGCGACGTTCCGCGAGTTTCGCGGCCGGCGCGCGTTGACCAGGCGAGGGTTCATCGCGAACCGCCTCGGCGGCTGACTGTTTTCTCTGCGCACGCCGCTGTTTATCACGCAGGTGCTTCGCGGCGGCGCTGTTCCGCTCGTCACGCAACTGCTCCGCTCGCGCATCCGCCTGCCGTGCCCGGCGCGCTTCCTCGCTCGCATCCGAGGGCGGAACTGCGGCCTGTCCGGCCTGTTCGGCAAGCAACTGTTTTCGCGCCAGGCGCCGCGCCTCTTGTTGACTGCGCTCTCGACGCTGTTGTTCCTGCGCGACCTGAATCTGCTCTCGCCTTTGTAGGCGCGTTTCTTCGGCGGCCGCAGCCTTAGCCACTTCTTTGCGATCGGTCCTCCGCGGCTCCGGAGGCGTCGGCTTCGGTTGCGACGGAGCGCTCACGGGGGCTGACGCGCGTTTCAGTTGCTCCAGCACAGCCTTCCGCGTCTGCTTCTTCTGCTGAGCCTCCATTGCCCGATCCTGACGCGCCGCGATCCACGCCTGTCGAAGATCGGTGAGCCCTTGTTTCCGCAGCGCGTCCTTTTGGTGCGAGGTATTCGCCAGCGCGAGTATCTCCCGCTGAATCTGCGCCGTCAGGTCCAGCCGGGCCTGCGCGCGCCGACTCGCGATTTCCAGGATCCGTAGTTCCTCCGAGCGCTGGTCCTTTCGGGCGGCCTGCTGCAGCGCCGCATCGCGCTCCCGCCTGCGGTCGTCTTCGAGCGCCTCCCTGCGCGCCGCATCCAGACGTTCCTTACGGACCTGCTTCCGCTGTTCCTTTTCCTGTTTCTCGCGCCGTCTGTCCTCAAACGTGCGAGACATAGTTCAGGCGCCTATAGCCTGCGCGGCCCGCGTCGTGGCATCGAGCGATGAGGACAGCGCATAAAGATCACCGGCCACATACGGTCTTGGCGCGCTGAGTGATGAGACAAGACTCGACAGAGCCTGCACGGCGCTTGCATATGCCGCGACCGCATCCGAAGGGCCGGTTGCGGCGAGCTGCGTCGCGAGGGCTGTTTCCGAAGTTGCGATAGCTGAAGCCTGACCGATGAGAAACGGAAGGGTCCAACCTCCGATGGCGCCGAAGGTCGCGGAGATCGCGGCGATGATCTGCGCGGCGGGCGTCGCAGGCGGTTCGCCGGTGGAGAACTGCATCCAGAAGGAACTCGTGTACAGAGCCTGTTTGCTCTGAAGGACGTTGTACAGCGTGCGCGGCGCGGGCACGCCGGGCGCAGGGGGAACTTTGGCAATCTCGAACGAAGCCGTCATCAGGGCCGTAGCCTGCCCCAATTCCGGCTGATAGAACCGCACTCCGACGGATTTCGAAACACCGTCTGCGTTGTTGTCGAATGTCAGATAAGCCTGCAGCGTTGCCTTTACAGAGTTGACGGCGCGATTGGGCATCGAAGCTTCACCCAGCGCCACGGCAAGGCCGAGAGTTCCGATAAAGGAATCAAGAGGTATGTCTGGGCTGACCTGCGCGGTCTGCTGCGCGACGAGCTGCGCGTTCGACTGCGCCTGCGCCACGGTGTACTGGGTAAGCAGCGCGGCGCGATCCACAACTGCCGATTGAGCGGTCTTGAGGGCGTCAACGGTCGCCTGAAGGGTCGAAATGTGCAGGTCAGCCGCGTTGGCGCGGAGTTCGAGTGACGCGTAAGCGCTCCGGGCTTCGTCGAGGTTGAAAGCAATCAGCGGCATCGGCTTACTTCTTTGTCGCCTTCTTCACCGCTGGTTTCGTCGCCGGCACTGGCGGCGGGGGAGTGGGCGGTGGTGTCGGACCGGGGGTCGGAGTGGGCGGTGGCGGTGTAGGCGGTGGTGGCGTCGGAGTCGGTACAGGAGTGGGAGTGGGCGCTGGCGGCGCGGGCGTGGCGGCTTTTATATTCGGAATCGCGCTGAACGAAAAGGTGACGGTCGAGAGAGTACTCGGGTCCGGCAACGCGCTCGGATCCGGAAACACGAGTACCGCCTCAGGCGGAGGAGGATTTCCCGCTGCGTCATGCGGCGCTGACGATGTCTGAACATTCACCAGAGTCTTCAATTGAATGCTCATGTTGGTCAGCGTGGTCTGAACTCCTCCCGAATCGCGGGCCGTCTGCTGAATCTGATCCACGACGCCTTTGAACGACTGGGCGACATCCACCGGACGCGCGGTTTGGGTTTTCGTCGCCGCAAGCTGCGCCTGCAACTGCGCGATCGTGGCGTTTTGTTGAGTGACTTGCGAGTTCAAAGCGGCGTTTTGCGTATTCAACGAAGCGATCTGGTTCTGCGCGTCGGTCAACTGGCTCTGCTGATCGTTGATCGTGCTGGATTCGATATTCAGAAAAGTCTGCAGATTCGCAAACGCCTGAATCAGACCGGGCTGAATCGCCGTGAATTGTTGCAGCGTGGTGAAATTCTGCGTCACCTGATTCAGCGTGCTCACGATCTGGCTGATATTCGGAATCACGTTGAAGGTCACGGCGTTCGATGTCAACGAATCGCGCGTGACGGTGACGGAAACACCGCCTATAGCCCCTATGTTCGCGGGAGCGACTACCGCAGTAAGCTGCGTCGTGCTTACGAAAGTCGTCGCCAGTGCGAGCGAACCCCACATCACGATGGAGTTGCTGGCGAATCCCCCGCCGTTCACCGTCATGACAAACCCGGAGTCCCCCACGATCGCTCCCGAAGGCGACAGCGATGAGAGGGTCGGGCCGAAGAAAATCGGGATCGGCGGGCGGTTGATCGGCGGAAGCGTAATTCCCACACGTTCCGTCGAGCTCTCCGCGCTTGGCACCTCTTTCGGCTTATCTTCCGACGCTTTTTTCGATTTGTCTTTCGGTTTTTCAGCCACCGGGCTGTCTCCTTAAGTGGTGCTGATGACTCGGACTGACGCCGTCGCGTCATCGACAGCTACGACGATCGCATTGACAGCGGAATTCGAGGGCGCGTATTGCAGGACATACCACAGCCGCGCCGTGGAATTGAAATTGATTTCGAACCGAAGGGCATTTCCGGCCGCGTCCGTCGCCGCGGGAGTTGGTTTCCCCTGGGAGTCCATTACCGTGACGAACTTCGCCGGGCTCGCCAAAGCCGTGGTCTGCACGTCGGCTGGCTGCATGCGCGGAGGGACCGTCACCTGATCCGGCGCGACCGGTGGAGGCACCGGAACGATATTCACCGAGATTGTGCTCGCCGCCTGCGCGTCATAGTTGAAATGCGTTTGATAGGACGCGCTCACCGGCTGCGCAATCAGCCGTACGGGATTCCGCAGTTGGAGTTGCGCAACTGTCAGACGCGGAGCCGCGTGCGCAACCGAAGGCGCCGAGTTCGGAGATGACGACTGGTCCTCAGAGATCGAAAGCGAAAGTTTGAGTTCCAGAGTCGCGCTCGGAAACTGATACCAGGTCGCCTGAAGATGGTATTGCGACAGAACCGGATCGGTATCCAGTTGCTCCTGCGTCGCGATGGAGTTCAGGTCCATCGCGCGCTGCGCCTGCGCAATTCCCTGCCCCAGCGCCGTAATCAGATTCTCGATCGGCGCCGAGAAGGTTTCCACTGCCGTGCTTAGCGGATCGTCGGCCATGCGTCTCCCTGTTGTGTTTCTCTAATCGACATGAGTTCCCGCAGTCGCAGCACCGCGATCGCTCTTATGCGATCGTCACGGTGGGCTTCGACGTAAGCGCGTTAACTGTCACGGTCGAAGGCGTCAGCCGTGGCGGGGCCGGAACCGGCTTCACAGTGACGGTAACGCTGCTCGACGCATCGGCCTGATACGAGTACGTGTTCTGAGTTTTAAAATTCACGCTCGAGCCATACAGCAGGAAAATCGGGCGGCTCGTCCCGTCAGTGTCAGTCTCGGTGGCCTCCCGAATCTGGACCGACAGTTTCAGCGCAATCGTCGCCTCCGTGAACTGATAAAACGAAGGAACCAGCCCCGCCTGCAGCGCGCTCATCGTAACCGGCGCGCCCGGGGTAGCCGTTACTCTTGCGCCCGTGATCTCAACCGGCGCCTGACCGGAGATCTGAACCTCGAAAGGCGACGGAGTAATGACCTCCGTCACCTCCGGGATCAGACTCACCATCGTGTTCGACAACGTGATCAGGGTCTGAACGGACGCCATATCGAGAGCCTGCTGGCCATCCGCGATTCCCTTCGCGAGGTTCGAGATCAATTCGGCGATCGGCACCTCGGACAGTTCGGCGCCGACCTGCGAGATGGTGGTTGCCATTCGGTCTCCGGGCTAACTCATCGTTACTTGCGGCGGATTCATGAACGCGTTCACCGAGATGAACTTCGGCATCACGCGGGCCGGCGGCGCCACGGGCTTGAGGGTCGTCTTCAGGGTGGCCGCGCCCTGCGCCTCATAGGAATACTTTGTCTGAGTCGTGACGTTCACGTGCGCGGCGAAATGCGTGGTGTTGGTGATCTTGCCGCTGGGACCGCCGAAGAAACTGGCGATCCCCCCGCCGAACCCGAGTTCCGTGGTCAGGGTGTCATCGAACTCGAATCCGGAATCGACCGAAACGTCCGTGCTGACCGCCGCTTTGAGCGAGATCACGATTTCGATATCGGATTCCGTGAACTGATAAAAGGTCGGGGTCAGGCCGGCCTGCAGTAACGTCATCTGCACCGGATCGCCCACAGTGCTGGAAACATCGACGCCGGTCACGGTAATCGCGCCCCGGTCTGTGATCACCAGTTTCGGAACGGGCGACAGAACCTCCGTAATGTCCGGGATGAAGTCGAATTTCGTGTGAGCCAACACCTTCAAGGTGTTGAGGGAAGCCATGTCCAACTTGGTCTGGCTCTCCGCAATCGCGCTCGCCATGCTCAGGATCAAATCGCCGAACTTTATGTCCTGAAGCTCCTGCCCCATGTTCAAGAAACTCATGTCGCCAATCTCCTTTCAGTCTTTCGATTCACGCCGGCGTTTATTGTTCTTGTTGTTTTACATCACGCGCCAGCGTAGCTTGTTTCATCAGGTTTTCCGTAAAGATCCGTTGCAGCCGCTCGGCTGCGAGACCTTTCGGGTTGAGTGTTACTCCTCCCACGATCCGGACTTGAGGGTGGGCCTGAATCGCGCCCACTCTACTGTCGTCCAGCGCTACGACGGGGCCGTTACGCGTGACCATGAGTATGAAACCACCATGTTTCTTCACCAGGTGCTGCACGTCCCGAGACGTCTCCTGGGAAAACCCGGGATTCATCCCCACCAGGAACATCTGCATTGCCATTGATTTAGTCCGCCATTCCTATTGCAGCCTCGGTCAGTTGTTTCGCGTGCAGCTGGCGAAGCCAGAAAGCCGAGTCCTCCTCATCGGGAGTGTAAAGACGCAGGCACGCGTTTCGCGCCGAATCGGATGCGCGTTGCAATCGCGCCGCATCGGTGAGTAATCCGCGCGCAAGTTGCGCCGCTTCGGCGGCCTCGGCGGTTGCCAAGTCAGGCCAAAGATTCGACTGTTCCGTGGCTATAGCGGAGCCGATGCACGGGACTCCGTAACACGCGGCGTCGATCAGTAACTGCGCCGGGAGCGCGCCGGAGAGGTTGAGGAGCAGCACCGACTGAGCGAGATCAAAGCGAGCTTCTTCCGCGCACCCGAATCGACGCAGGCGGAGATCGCACGCCAAACACGCTTGCTCCTGCTGTTCCGGGGAATCCTCCGACGCAACCACCCACCCGCTAAGAACAGGGAAGATTTTCTTCAATTCGAGAAATACCGGGACATCGCAAGCGGACATTCCGACATAACCGATCGTGCGCGGCACTTTTACTCCACCCACTTCGCAGGATTTCGGCAGCGACGGAAGCCGTACGTCCGATGGCTGCCGCGCGTCGGCGAGGATCGAAGCCTCAGTGCGTCCGAGTTGCCGCTCAACGACTCTTACGGATACGGATACTCCCGGGATATTGGGTAACGAGCCGGGCAGCAGTTTCTGGAACGGTTCTGTTCTTGCCGGCGGCGATTTGAGAATTCTTCGTGCGGAACGAGCAATCGACGAGATGAGTTCGTGCCACTGATCGACTACCGTCTCCCACCCGTAAGCGAGCGCAAACTCGCGGCATTTGGCGGAGCGGCCCGGCAAGTCGGCCTGATCTTCGTATAACCGTTTCAGCCTCGAAGCCGCGTCGTCTATATCAATCAGGCCTCTTCGGATTCCGAACTCATTTGCGGTCCAGTCCGAAATAGCGACGGGTTCGCCGTGGCCTTCCGTGAGTTCCAGACTTGCGGTGTAGGCGCCCGCCATCGGAATTGCGCCGGCCGCCGCAGCCTGGAGCGTCGGCAATCCGAAACCCTCACCGCTTGACGCGAGCAGATGAACGTCCGCAGCCTGGTAATAACGCGCAAGCGTGGCGAGCGGAACGCCGCCGCCCCCTTTCATGATCATGCCCGGCGTGAACCGCACCTTCGATTCGATTCCCAGATGGCGCACGTCCGCTCGCACATCGTAAGAATAAATTCCCGAGTGCGTGAATTCGTCGTCCGGATCAGTATGAAGGTGCAGCAGCGAGTCCGGACACTCCGCGGCGAACCGCGCGAAAATATCCAGCAGACGCGGAAGCATTTTGCGCGGTTGATTACGGCTGTCGGACAGGATAAGGAACTTACCCTCGGCGCCGATCCCGGCTTTCGCTTGTCGCCGGTCCGAAGGCGGACTAAACATATCGAGGTCCACGCCGTGCGGAATGTACCGGCAGGAAATGCCGTGCCGTTCCGCGATCCGCCTGCCGTATCGACTCATCGCGATGGGTACATCGACCTGACGAAGCAGGTCCACCCAGCTCGCGGGAAGCCCTTCGCCTTCCATGTCACCGTCGATCGGAAAATAAAGCGCCCATGGCGTGTCGGTCAGTTCCATCTGCCGGCGCACGTGCGGCGAACAGAAATAGGGGAGCCACCAGACATCCGCGAGAGCGATCACGATTTCGGGGCGTTGCCGGACCAGAAAGGGAAAGATTGTCTCGCTGGCGAGCTTTCCCAGCGACGGATAGACGTTGCAGCCGTTCCACTCGCCGGGGACTTTCGTCTGCCAGCCCATGATGCTGACATCATGGCCGCGCGCCGCCAGCCCCTGGCAGACGGATGCCGTAACTGTACCGAAACCCGAAGGAGTGTCCGGGCTGTCGGAAATCCAAAGAATCCGCATCGAGTCGCTCAGCTACCGAGCAATCACCCTACTTATCTCATCTTTATATATCACCGAAGTTTGGAAAAATCTATTGAAAAAAGACACGGAAACACGAAATTCGGGAAGCTCATATTTCACTTCTGTTAGTGGCAGTGCGCGTCTGGAAGCGCGTCTTGGGGACGTGCTTTAGAGTACGTCCAGCTACGCCACAAAGCTCTTGAAAGTCAAACAAGGAATCTGTACATTGGAGTGGCCCAGATGACCAACACCGTGGTCCCCGCGCAATGGATTAACTGGATTGCCGAGAATCGGACGCGGGGCGTCCCCGAGCGCGCGCTTTTCGACATTATGGTGTCGAATGGCTTCGATGCGCCGACGGCGCGCAGACATGTAAGCCAGCAGGCGGCATCTGCAAGCGCAGACAAATTGGAATGCTTAATGAACATTTATTCCGATCTGCTGGCGCAGTGCAGGGGCCTAATCGGCGTAGAACGGGAAGAAAATCTGAGTCCCGAGCAATTCTTTCGTTGGTATTACGCGGGTAATCGCCCCGTCATTCTCTCCGGATTGATGGACGGTTGGAATCGCTGGACCCCGGACTACCTGAGATGGCGATGCGGCGACGAGACCGTGGAGGTCATGGGCGGTCGCGATTCCGATGCGCAGTACGAAATCAACTGCGAATCCCACAAGGTTCGGATGACGATGGATCAGTTCGTCGGCATGGTGGAGAGCGCGGGCGAGACCAACGATTTCTATATGGTGGCGAACAACCGCTCGAACGGCGCCGGTCCGCTGCGCGCATTGCTCGGCGAGATTCCGCCGCTCGCGGGCTACCTAAGCCCGCTCAAAGCTGCGGGCGACAGCGTGTTCTTCTGGTTCGGCCCCGCGGGGACCCGAACGCCGCTGCATCACGACACCATGAACATCCTGCTCGCGCAGGTGCTGGGCAGAAAGAAGATCACCCTGATCCCATCTTTCGAAACTCATCTCGTTTACAACCACGTCGGCGTTTACAGCCAGGTGGATTGCGAGAACCCCGATCCCGAGCGCTTTCCGTTGTTCTCGAAGGCTTCGAAGTTCGAAACCGTGCTCGAACCCGGCGAGGTCTTGTTCATTCCCGTGGGCTGGTGGCATCAGGTTCGCTCACTTGACGTAAGCATCAGCGTGTCTTTCACGAACTTTGTAGTACCCAACGCCTATAAGTGGACCGAAGCAACCTAGAACATCAGGCTGACGCCGGAAGGATCACATGCCACCCGGAAAATCGAGGAAACAGCGTCGGGAGGTACCGCCCCGCGACAGTGGGGCCAACGACGAAGCACTGCTCACGGCGCTCGAAGACGAATGGCTCGCATCGCGCCTGCGCGGCGAGACCGAGATGACAGAACGCATCATTGACGACCGCTACCAGGGACACACCTCGGATGGTCTCGTTCAGACCAAGGCGGATTTTCTGAGCGCTGTTCAGTCTTCCGGATCGCGCTATACCGAAAGCGAACAGAGCGAACGCACCGTACTCGTTTTGGGGAACGCGGCCGTTTCGACGGGCGTAATCAAACTCCGGTCTGCCGAGAGATCGCACGCTTTCCGCTATCTCCGCGTCTTCAACAGGAACGAGGGCCAGTGGCGGATCGTGGCTTCGCAGGCCACGCGCCTGCGAACGGTCTGATGGCGCGCATTCTTTACGCCGCTGCTCCGTGGTGGTCCGGCCTGCGTCACCGCTTTCGCTCCATCACTCAGGCGAAAACATTCGCGGATTACGCAGGCTATCGTCTTTGGTTCGTCTGGGGCGTGAGCGAGGGCGTAGCTTATTGTCGCTACGAAGACATTCTGGCTCCTGTCCCCGGCGTTCGCATAATCAACGTCGGCGAGAGCGAGTTCAAGGAACTGGAGCGGCTGTACCGGATTTCAAAATATATCCGCTTCGGCAGCAAACAGTTCGCCGTCTACAGGCCCGGGGCTCCGCTCGCGGATCAGTTATTCGCGTTCGATCTGTGGGGCGATTTCGCAGAGACGAGCGCTCTGCAGCGCCGTGCGCCCTTATCGCGCCATCCAAAGTTACCGACGACGGCTACGCCCTCCGCGGCGCTGCGCCGCAAAGCGGACGACTTCATCCGTAGGCACGATATGCCGGGACGCGTTGGAATACGCGTGCGCGTCACGGAAAATCCGGCGGACGGCCGAAAGCCGTGTCGAATTCAGGCCGATCTCGACAATACGATACGGTCCATCATCCGTATGCCCTGGTACACGCGGGTGTTCCTGGCGACCGATTCCGAGTACGTGCAGCAAATGCTTGCGTCGCATTTTCCCGACGCGAGATTCTGGCCGAAGAAATTTCAGGATGTCTCCGACGGCGGCCGTTACGTTCACCGCCGCGACTCCGACGACATGCGTACATTCATGACGGAAATCCGATGCCTGGCTTCATGCGGAAAGATCGTCAATGTGGGAGGGTTCATGAACGAGGAATCCCTCTATCCCAGAGTCATCGAACCGCCCTACGATCGCGCCATCCTGCGTTCTCCGAGCGGCCAGACCAATCCGTTCGCCCGTCGGTGAAAACATGAAAGCGTGGGTGGTTTGCGCAGCGACGCCGACGAGCGGTATTCGTCACCGCTTTCGCATGCTCTCGGCGGTAAAGTCCTACGCCGAAAAATATCGATGCGAGGTCGCTCTCCTGTGGGGCGCGACGCGCGGCGTGGCCCACTGCCGCTTCGCCGAACTGCTGGCGCCCGTGCGTGGCGTGGTCGTTCACGACGTGTTGCGGGAGCACCTCAGCGAGATCGAACGCATATCGCGGAACGGCGATCGAATCCGGCTCGGCAATCTCGATTTTCAGATATTCCGCCCGGAACGAAAGCCGATCGGCAACGTATTTTCATGGGATCTAAGGTGCGCCAGTGCCTTGGGCGACCTGGGTCCGCGACCATGGAAACAGATCGTGGCGAGACCCGCAGCTCCGATACGCAGGGAGGCCGACGCATTTGCGCGGGCCTATGCCATTTCGCAGCGGATTGGAATCCGGGTGCGGGTGGACGAGATCGACTCCGGCAGACGGAAGCCTCACCGCTTGCAGCGGGAACTCGACGATGTGGTGAAATCGATCATCCGTATCCCCTGGTACGCCAAGGTGTTCGTCGTAACCGATTCGGAATATATCCAGCAGATGCTGGCTTCACATTTCGCCGATTGCGTGTTCGTGCCGAAGAACTTCGACCTGACGCAATCGACCGGTCGCTATGTGCACCGCCAGGATAAGGCGGCAATGGTTACTTTTTTGAAAGAGGTGGACTGCCTCTGCCGTTGCCGGAAAATTATCGACATCGGCGGCTTTCTGAACGACGCGTCCGTTCGACACAAGATCGTCGGGCCGCCTTACGACGACGCCGTCCTGATGCAATTAACGTATCGTCAACCCGTTTAGGCCGTCTGGCCGAAGAATACTCTTCTGCACCGGGAGACGATGAGTCTTCGGTGCTCCAGGTGATCCGGCATGCGATGGATCGCAAATGGTTCTTCCCCTGCGTGATTTTTTGCCGGAAGCCGATAGGCAAGGTTTAAGCGCTTCGAAGCGGCCATACCGGCGAACGAGAGAATAATATCCTCGCCGTTTCCGCGAGGCTTTCCCCTCAGATCGTTAAACAGCTCGGTCGCCGACAACGCAATGTTGTTCACACGGCGACTGCACATCATCGCTCGTGTCAGCAATACCTCCACCGGGCCGAAGACATTTCCGTATTTGTAGGTGGGATACGCGACGCGTCCATAGAGGCCGTGACAGGATGACTTAGCTCGGAACCAATACGAGTAAAGCGCTTCCAGCGTCTTCTCAGGAACGATGAGGTCGTCATCGGTATGGAAAACGGCGTCGGTGGTCGCGAGTGAGGCGGCGGCAAAACGGGAGTAGAGTCCCAGATCCTTCGAAGCCTCCATCAAAACGCACTTGCGTGGAAGACGGCCGGAAACAAGCGGCGCGCCGTTGTTGAAACAAAGGATATCTTTCACGATTCGATAAGACGAATACGTCTGAAGGTTGAAAAGAGCGTTTCGCGGCCGCGCGAAATTCAGCATCACGACGGTGATCATCTTGCCGCCTCACTGTATGAGCGGGGCATCGTTTCGGCAGGCATCGCGTTTGCCGGGTAGAATCGGGCGACCGCCGGCCTTAGTCTCTCCGGCGGAGCGCCGCGGGCATAGCGGTCGTGGGCATCCCTGATCTGCTGGGCGTAGTAACGGCGAATCTGCGAAGCATACCCGGTTTCGTCCGCCTGGGTCAGGGACCCGGAATGCATCCGGCGCAAATACAGGTGCGCGGGAACGACCTTGCGGGATGCCCCCGCCCAACGGGCGCGCCGGATGAACTCCGTATCACCGTGACATCGCCACGCCTGAAAACCGCCCAATCGCTGCCAGACGCTGGACGTCATCATGAACTGCCCGTCCGACGCCTCGCTGCGCCGACCGTCCTGCGCCGTTGTTTTTCCGCTGGCCAGACGCGCGCATACCGGATGAAGGTCGTGGTCCACGTAGACGGACCAAGTCTGCGTGATCGCGGGGACGGATGCAGAGCCGAGTTCATTCAGTTGCGAGAGAAGGTAGTCGCCCAGCATCACGTCGTCGGCGTCGAATCGCGCCAGCACATCGGTGGGATAGGAGCAGGCTAGTGAATTGAAGATGACGTAGGGCCCGACGTGTTCCGGGAAATAGTAAGCGTGAAATCGCGGATGCCGGATTCGGCTGACTGCCATCAGCGTGGCGGGGCACGAGTCCACGCCCAATCTTATGTCCGCACGCCAGCCCGCCGGAAGCCTTTGACTCGCCACCGACGCGATGCATTGCGGTAGCCACGCCGCGGCGTTTCGCGCTGCGATGATCGTAGATAAGGTTTTCATTGGCCAGATCTTCCGTACATATTCTTTATGTGCGGGAACCGGCCTCGATGTTTCCGCGAATTCCGAAGCGCGCTGCGAATGACTCGAATCGTCCGGGCAGAGTACGCCGTAGAACCTCCCGGCGGCGCCATACGTCTCCCGCCCAGACCTTCCTCAGGGCCTGTTGAAAGATCTGCGGATTGGTCGAGCGATAGTGGCGAAAGACGCGCCGTACCATGGGCTGATCGAGATAGAGCATGCTGAAGCGCAGGTAGTTGCAGACCTGCACGAAGTTGATGGCTTCCAGAAACGGCTGGCGCTCGGAAGCGGGCCGAAAGCGGTGCTTAAGGACGAGACCGGGCACGCATACGATCTCCGCGCCGGAGAGCCAGAGCCTGACGCTGAACTCCGGTTCCGCCGCGCCGTATATCGGCATCGCGGTATCGTACCCGCCAGTGCGCCGGAAGAGATCCTTCGTCAGAACCGTGCCAGTACAGGGCGAGAGCGGAACGAATCCGCCGAAGGTCAGCGGGTCGTTCAGCCAGGCAAACCGCATAGCAGGCAGATAAAGTCTGCCTCCATATCCCCGGAATGCGGAGCCCGCGTCGGCGATCGTCGCGCACAGCGCGCGCATTGGCGAGATATGGTTATGAACAGGAACGTCCCATGCCAGCGGAAAGCGAACGTTCGCGTCCGTGATAAAAAGAATCTCGCCGCGCGCCGCTTCCGCCCCGATATTGCGTGCGTACGGTATGCCCGACCATCGAGGCAGACGGACGACGTCGACGCGCACCAGATCCCGTGCGGATGAGAATGATGCATCGAGGCTGGCGCAGGAGCCGTCGGACGATTGATCATCCACAACGACGATTTGCAGGGGAAAACGCTCCGACCGTCCCGCGATGATCGATGAGATTGCGTCGGCGATACGGCAGCCCTCATTTCGGGCAGGCATCACAACGCTGATGGAAGGCTTCTCGCCCAACACAGCCACCCCAGTTCTCAAAAGGCGGAGGCTCAGCCGGTCTGATCCGAATCCTGCCGATTCAGAGCAACCAGCGATACTGCGCCGAGCGCCGTAACCGCGCCGGCCACAACGAGCAGAGACATAACGCCCGTAATCGCAACCGTCTGATCACCGCCGTTTGCGCCGTTTACCCGCGACCTCAGCGCCGGGACTGCGGCGCCCGCTCCTCCGTTCGCCAGCCGGAATCGCCCAAAAAGACCAGTGACCGCGTTGCCGACGCCTGCGAGCATGCAGAGTTCGTCTTCGGTAAGACCCGCGAGCTTCACCAGGCTTCGCGGGTCTTCGATTACGCTCTGAATCAACTCAGGATTGCGGGCAATGCCGCCAAGGACGGCCTTCAAGAGGCTCACGTCTTGTCCTTGCTAATGGCGACAGTCGCGACAATACCTGCAGCGGCGACCATTCCCATAACAGCGCCGAGCCCGACGATCGCGACGAGCGCGACGCTATTGCCTCCCGCCAAGCCTCCGATGATGCTGGGCGGCGCTGGCGCGACAGGGGCGGGCACGGGCGGCGGAACCGGTGGGGGCAGCGGCGGAAACTCAAACGACGGCACTCGCTCGGATGGCCCGACCGCGCCCGTTCCACCCGAATCCGGGGTCGGTGTGGGGGTTGGTGTTGGTGTCGGGTGCGGCGTTGGTGTTGGTGTCGGGTGCGGCGTTGGTGTTGGTGTCGGGTGCGGCGTTGGTGTTGGCGTCGGATGCGGTGTTGGCGTCGGATGCGGCGTTGGTGTCGGATGCGGCGTCGGTGTTGGTGTCGGATGCGGCGTCGGTGTTGGCGTCGGGTGCGGCGTCGGCGTTGGCGTCGGGTGCGGTGTAGGCGTCGGCGGCGCTACCTTGATGGCGTTCAGCAGCGCCTGTCCCTTCGGGGCGCCTAAACCGGTAACGGCATCCCACCCGCTGGCGCAGCTATAGGGCCCCCCGCCGCCGCTCGTATCGTTGTTTCCCGACGTGATGTCGCGAAATCCCGTCGACATTGCGGACGAGGCGTAAATCTTCGGGTGCAGAAACCCGACGAGTCGGCCCATACTCTGCGCGTAAAGCGCAACGAGTCCCGCCCAGAGAGGCGCGACCGCACTGGTGCCGCCGACCACCATGTTCGTTCCTTTGACCCGAACCTGGTAACCGGTGTCCGGATCCGCGTCCCCTGCGACGTCCGGTATACCGCGTCCTGCTCCGCCCGGCGAACCCGAGGGCCGAGCTGGAATCGTCACGGTGGACTGATAGGTGGGCTTGCTGAAGAAAACGCTCACACCGCCGCCGCTGCCGTCCCATCCGGTCTCGCTGGTAATTGACGAACCGCTGGCAAGCAACCGAGTTCCGCCGCAAGCCAAGGCATGGGGAGCGGAAGCGGGGAAGTCGCACACAAGTCCGCTGGTTCCGTCGAAAGATCCATCGTCTCCCGTCGCGACGGTCACCACAATTCCCAGATTCGCCGCGTCCTGGAACGCGGATTCGAACGCGGTCTTTGTCGCGTCCGTAAACCCAGTCGGACCGGTTTCCGGATGCCCCCAGCTAATCGAAATAGCGGCGGGCGTCGGCGAAGCATGAATAGCCTGGGTGCAAGCTTTCAGAAAGCTCGCGTCGGTGTTCTGGGCGAAGTAGACGACCTGTTTCGCACCCGGCGCTACGGCGCCCGCTACTTCGATATCCAGCGCCACCTCACCGTCGGCGTTGAGTTCCGGATGATCGGGAAGGTGTCTGTTGATGGTGTTCGTCTGGCCATCGATCAGCACGACGCTAATCGCCGGCGGAGTGATCCCCAGGTTGGTGAAATAGGTGTTGATATCGGCTTGCTGGAACCCACCATCGAGTTCAATAATCGCGATCGTTTGCCCGCTGCCGGTTACGCCTGTCGGAAACTGGTAGAGCTTTGCAAGGACCGGCGGCGTGTATGACTGCGTTACGTGAGCGCTGGCAACGTGGTGAAAGTGCGGCTTCGCCGCGGGACGATTGTCCAGTCCGAGAACCGCGGTGACCTTCCCCGCGAGTTCCTCAGGGATCATGATCGGGCCTTGGCGCACACGATGCACCTGGTCCTTGATCCGCGCATTCTGCAGCGTGACTCCGAATGCCCGGCTCAGGTCGCCGATAGTTCCATGGAGTTCGACAGTTCTTGCTGCAGCGTTTTCATCCTGGGTTTGAAGATTGTATTCCTGGGCGAACTTGCGAATTGCCTGCATGTCGCCTGCGCTGGCTCCGTAAGCCGCCGTATACTCCTCGGGACGCATGTGAGCGCCGGCCGGAGTTATCGGCAGGGGCTCGGCTTTGCGGCGCAACACCACTAACACCTGGGCGCGCTCTGCGGGGTTAACAGGACCAATGATATGCGCGTCGGCTACTGCTTCCTTGTGGCTGCCTGGAAGCGCAACTTTAGGACTAGGCATTGTCTCCTCCAGCTGAACGTTACTGCTCGAAAGGCGCGACGAGACGGGGGGCGGGGAAAGCTTGCGCCTTTCCGAGAACCCGAGTATACAGCCCTGCCTGAAATCTTTGCAAGAGAAACAATTAGAAATGAAATTAATGCGGTAAGGACGCCGCAGCTTAAACGACAAATGTGTTCTGCGTTTCTAAGAATCCGCCGCCAATTTCTCGCGGGATGACGCTCTCGTCGCGCGTGCGGCGGGGTCGCCGCAGCCAAGCCCAATCTCTGTCAGTCGAAGCGCCGCCGCCAAGCGGTATTAACCAAACGGTTCGCGAAAATTAACTCACGGGTTTGCGCCAGCCGTTTTCAGCGGCGCAACGTTGCTGTATTTTCAATAAAAACCGCCGGAAATCCTGATTGGCCGGGCGCGTGCCATAAAAGCGGCCGAGCCTGAAAGGAGGCCGAACATGAAGACCATCGCCAATCGGATTTTTCAATGCGCCGCGGGCGCAATGCTGCTGGGAGCTTCCGCTTTCGGACAGAATGTAATGACAGCTAACATCCCGTTCGCGTTCCATGCCAACGGAACCACAATGCCGGCCGGAAGCTACCGCATCGGCACGTCCAACGACCACGGCGGAACCGCCGTCATCCAACTGCGCGACGCTGATGCGAACAAATCGGCCCTTGCCGTCGGGGCGCCTCTGAATTTCAAGGACGTTCCCGATCAGGCGCCTCATCTGGTCTTCCACTGCAAGGACAGCGGCGGCTGCGATCTTCGCCAGGTCTGTATGCCATACGCGACTTACAGTTATCCGTCGAAGGCCAAAGATCGCGCCGACGACCGCGTTGCATCAATTCCCCTGACAAACAATAAGGCCGACTAACTACTAAAGATGGATCGGTCTGAACTCCGCGCCTCCACGGCCGCCGGATAATTCGCTCACAAGCGAACCGGCGGCCGTTTTGCGTTCTGGCGGGCAGAATGGCTGCACCTCCACTAACCGCCGTGTTCGTGAGAACTATCCTCAGGGTTCACAGCAGGGAATCGCACGAATCGCAGACCCACTCTTTTCAACAAGAATCCGAGACTTTGCGATTGGGCCGGTAAGTGCCTTTTACAGGCCGAGCCTGAAAGGAGGCCGAAAATGAAAACTCTTACCAACCGAATTCTTCAATGCGCCGCGGGCTTAGCTTTGCTGAGCGCCTCCGCTTTCGCGCAGGACAACATGACAGCCGATATCCCGTTCGCCTTCCATGCCGATAAGGTCAGTTTCCCGGCGGGCAGCTACCGCGTCGACGCGGACAGGACTCACGGCGGAACTCCCGTAATCGTACTGCGCAATCAGAGGGATAAGACCTCGGCTCTCGCCCTGGGATCTCCTCTCGGTACGCAGGTAGGCAGCCAGCGACCTCACCTGGTCTTCCGCTGCAACGAAGGCGGCTGCAATCTTCGTCAGATCTGGACGCCCGATGGCGGCTACGGCTATCCGTCGCACCCGAAAGATCGCTCCGATGATCGGATTGCTTTGATTCCTCTAACCACTTCGAAGGCCGACTAGCCCTTACAATGCCTCGGAATGGACTCGCGCCCCGGCGGCCGCCGAACCGTTTCCGCTTACGAGCGGCCGGCGGCCGTTTCGCGTTGGCGCGATCTGAGGCTAACGGATTCTGTTACACTGGCGCGTTGCCTGCGGAGATCATAGCGGTCGGCGGTGCGCTGGCCGGCAATCGTTATGCGCTGGGAGAGGGGCCATTCGAGATCGGCCGCTCCCCTTCCGCTTCGCTTCCGCTGAGCGATCCGGCCCTCGCAGCGCGGCACTGCGTCATTCAGTCAACGAATGCCGTCTGGCGGATTACCGCGCTGAGTCCCGGTCACACCACTTATGTGAACGGCCTTCGCATCAAGGAACAGCAACTCGAAGATAACGACCAGATCAGCGTGGGCGAAAACGATTTCATTTTCCGCGAAAACTCCAATTCCGCTCCTGAGACCGCGAGCGGATCCAAGACCACGCTGCTCCGGGCGTGTTCGATTCTGTTCCTGTTCCGCGCTCTCGCGACGGCGGCGGCCGATTCTACGGATCGGTTGCTCGAAACGCAACTCATCCGGCTCATCGGCGATATCGTCCCTGTTGAGAGCGGCATCGCTCTGCTCGCGAAGAGCGAGGCCCTTCTGTCGCAGCAAGCCGCTGCGCGCGGGATCGAACCTCGGGACCTCTGCTCGAGGCTCTCGGCCGAAGGACCCGTTCTGGATGACGAGCGGGGAACCGTAACCGTGCCGATTTACGCGCGCGGCAAAATCGCCGGGCTCATTCAGGTTCGCCCCCGCGGCGTATCGTCTCCGGAAACCATCGAAATGCTGAGCGCCATTGCCGTTCTTGCCGGCTCGGCCGTCGAAAGCTCCCGTGAGGTAGAGGCGCTTCGCAACGAGAACGCGCTGCTCCTCGAACAGATTCAAACGGACGCGACCGGGCTTATCGGCGAGAGCCCGGCTATGCAACGGTTGAAAGCGACGATCGCGCGCGTGGCCCCCCGTGACGCCACCATCCTGATTCTGGGCGAGAGCGGAACGGGAAAGGAGCTGATCGCCCGTGCCCTGCACAATCAGAGTGAACGGCGCGGACCCTTCGTCGCGGTCAATTGCGCCGCACTGAGCGACAACCTTCTTGAGAGTGAGCTGTTCGGCCATGAGAAGGGCGCTTTTACCGGAGCCGTCTCGCAGAAAAAAGGAAAGCTCGAGATGGCGGAAGGCGGGACGATTTTTCTCGACGAAATCGGAGAACTGGCTCCGGGCCTTCAGGCCAAAATGCTGCGCGTGCTGCAGGAGCGCGAATTCGATCGCGTGGGGGGGACCCAGACCTTACGCCTCGATGTGAGGGTGATCGCAGCGACCAATCGCGACCTGGGCGCCGAGGCAAAGCGGGGAGTGTTTCGCGAAGATCTCTATCACCGCCTGAATGTCGTCGCGCTGAGAACTTCCCCGCTCCGCGACCGACCGGAAGATATTCCGCTGTTGGCCAATCATTTTCTTCAAAAAGCGGCCGCGCGATGCAAACGGCGCGTGCAGGGAATTTCTCCGGAAGCTCTGCGGCTGCTTCTCGCCTATCCCTGGCCCGGTAATGTGCGAGAACTCGAAAATGCTATCGAACGCGCAGTCGTGCTGGGCGCGACGGACATGACGTTACCCGAAGATCTTCCCGATAGCGTCCTTGACGGGTCAGCAGCGGTCGCGGCAACCGGACCTTCGGCCTTTCAGAGCTCGGTCGGTTCAGCCAAGCGTGAAAGCATTATCCGAGCATGGAATCAGGCCAACGGCGACTATAAAGCCGCCGCAGCCCTGCTCGAGCTGCATCCGAATTCACTTCTGCGTCTAATACGGACGCTGGGCCTTCGCGACGTTCTCGGTCAGCGCTGAAGCTTCGTCGTCAAAGAGGCCCACCATCTCGTCGATTCGGGTAATCTGCATCAGCTGGCGGACGGCCGAATTGGCTCCCACCACCGCCAGCGAGCATCCCGCATCCGCGGCGAAGGTGTAAATCGAGATGACCTCGCCGAGACCGGAGCTGTCCATCTGCGCAAGTCCTTTGAAGTTCAGTAACAGACGCGACGGACGGTATTCAGCGAGAACTCGCCGGGCTTCTCTTTCGAATTCCGCGATCGCCGGACCAAGCGTCAGGGACCCCTTCAGGTCCAGAACGGGGATTCCGCGAATTTGGCGTGCTTGAATCGCGAGCGGCACAGACCTGCCCTATTATCCCGTTTTTTCCGTCTGAAGCCACCACTATTTCCTGGAACCTGAGAATCATTTCCAAATGCGGGCGATTTCCAACGGAAACCTTCGTGGTACCCTCCGGAAAAAGTGACCCCGGTCCAACAACCCGCTCCCGCAAGGGCAGCGTCGCTCAATCGAGAAACCCTCATCACCGTCGCATTCGCCGCCGTGCTTCTGCTGATCGCCGTCGCGCAGGTGATCGTTTATCGCCAGTGGATTAACGCCGATTCTATCTCGTACATGGATATGGGGGATGGCATCCCGGCGGGCGATTTTGGCCGCGTGATCAATCCGTATTGGAGCCCACTCTACCCCGCTCTTCTAGGCTTGGCGAACGCGATCTTCAGACCCGGTCCCGAGTGGGAATTTCCCGCCGCCCATCTGGTGAATCTTTTCTGCTTCCTTTTTGCGGCGGCTGCTTTCGAGTATCTGCTCCGCTCGATTTGGACGATTCTCGCATCCCGTTCCGAAACAAGTGAGATTCTGCCGCGTTGGGCATTTCTGACTATCGGTTATTCATTTTTTCTTTATGCGTCGCTGGGGATGGTTGCACTGCTGCGGACGACCCCGGACATGCTCATGTCAGGCTGCCTGTATCTCGCCGCCGCGTTTCTGGTTCGAATCACGGGCGGATACGCCGGGACAAAGGACTTCGCGTTTCTGGGAATCGCGCTCGCTCTGGGATACATGACCAAGGCGATCATGTTTCCGCTCGGCCTGTTTGTCCTGGCCATGACGTTTCTTCTCGCCGGCGGCACGATGCGGCTCCGGATCAAGCGGACCGTCGCAGCGGCGCTCGGCTTCGCAATCCTCGCCGTACCCCTCGTGGCCGCCGTTTCTCGCAGCGCGCACCGGCCGACGTTTTCAGAAGCGGGCACTCTGAACTACATGTTCTTTGTCGATCGACTCGACTGGTATTACCAGAATCGAACAGCCGTCTCCGGGCAGGCGATCCATCCTGTGGCGAAAATCGCTCAGGAACCACTCGCGTATTCATTCCCCTCGCCGCACAACGCGACGTACTCGCTCTGGTTCACTCCTTATTATTGGAGTGAAGGGCTCCGGCCAACCATTCAGATCCGAACGCAGGCGCGAATTCTATTCGAAGGGCTGCGGGGATACGCGCGCACTCTGCTTCAGTTGACGGGCGCGACGCTGGCGATTCTGCTCATCTTCGCGTTCGCCGGGCCGCGGAACGCTCTGGCGCATCTGCGTCCCCTCCTGCCAGTCATTGTGATGAGCGTGGCATTGATGGCTGCCTATTTACTTGCGACTCCAAAAATCGAAGACCGTTACATCGGCGCTCCGATATCGATCATCGGATTCACCCTGCTGTGCAGTCTGCTTTTGGGGGCGCGACTCTCGCGCACCGCACTGACACTGACTGTCGCCGTCATCGCCGTGAGTCTCTTCGCCCGGACCGGGATCAATATGCTCCGTGACTTTCGGGACAACGAGAACAAGACTCAGCGCAGCGAAGTGGACGCCGCGCTCGCGCTCAAGGCGGCGGGATTCGCCCCGGGTACCCATATGGCAGAGATTTCGCCGTGGATTTCGCCGGGGTGGGCGCGCCTTTCGCGGCAGATCATCGTGGCCGACGTACCTCGGGAACAAGCCGAGAAGTTTTGGGACCTCGCGCCGGAGCGCCAGACCTCGTTACTTCACGCATTCGCCTCGACAGACAGCGACGCCGTGGTCGCATGGCTGGGCGGCCGCAAGGATGTTCCCGCGGGCTGGCAACGGCTGGGATCAACCCCTTACGCGCTCCACAGACTGCGCTGACACTTAGACGTCGCGCACACAGCGGAACCCGATGTTGCCCGTGGAACTATCGGGCGTGTTCGACGTGCGCGCGGCGACTCGATAGCGATTGCAGTACGAGCGATGGCAAAGGTAAGACCCGCCTCTCATCACGCGAGCGGTTCCGGCCGGTGGGCCTACAGGATTGAAGCGCGTTGCCCGGACGTGCCAGACCGGATCGAACCAGTCCGCGCACCATTCCCAAGCGTTTCCGACAGCGCCGTACAGACCGTAATCGTTGGCGGGAAACGCCCGCGCGGGGCCTGGCGCCGTAAAGCCGTCGTCGCCGGTATCGCGCTCCGGAAACTCGCCCTGCCAGATATTGCACATGTGCCGGCCTTCCGGAGTGAGGTCATCGCCCCATGGATAGAGCTTTTGCTCCAGCCCTCCGCGCGCCGCGTACTCCCACTCGGCCTCCGTGGGCAAACGCTTGCCCGCCCATCTGCAATATTCGATCGCATCGTTCCAGGATACGTGGGTCACAGGCACATCGGCGCGGCGCTCAATTCCGGTATCCGGGCCTTCCGGATGCCGCCAGTCCGCGCCGTCAATTCGGCACCACCAGTTCAGATTACGCGGCGTCTGATAATCGCCCGGCGGCAAGTGTCCGCGAAAAACATACGACCAGCCCAGTACCTCCGCCTCGGTTCGATATCCGGCCGCGCGCGCGAACTCCGCGAAGCGTTCGTTTGTGACCGGCTCAACGTCGATCAGAAACGGGTCGAGAGTGACCTCTCGGACGGGACCTTCCCCATCGGCGGGAAAGCCCTCATCCGTATCCGTCCCCATGAAAAAAATTCCGCCATCAAGCCTCACCATTCCCTCGGAGGAACCGGATAACACGCGCTCCCGCTCAGCGGACGCCCGCCTGGATTCCGCCAGACGCGCCGCGCGGTCGCGGCTCGGTACGCAACAGGGATGCGGCTGCCCCAGTTCCGCAAACAGCCGGAATTCGGGTTTCATGTATGTTCGATCGCGGAACTCGCGCGGAACCGGTCGATAAAGCGATCTACCGCGCGCTGTTGTTTCTCGCTGTAGAGCAAGTGGGCGATGACGTCGCGCACCTCGTCGAATTTACGGATGCCGCCCTCGCGCGACTCCGCAACGCGCGCGATGTGGTAGCCGAAAGGCGTGCGGAAGACAGGGCTCACCTCACCAACCGCCAGTTGGAATACGACGTTATCGAATTCCGGAACCATCTCGCCCCGGGGAAAGAACCCGAGATCGCCTCCGTTGCCTGGGCAGTCCGACAAGCTGTCGGCGACCACGCCGAAATCTTCTCCTTCCGCGATTCGCGCGGCGGCGGCTTCAATCGTTGCGCGCGCCTGCTCCTCGTTGGTCTTTTCGTTGATGTCGCAGACAACGTGAGACGCGCGAATTCGGTCGGGCGCGTAAAATTGGGACGGGTTGCGCCGATAATAATCGGTTAGTTCCGTGGCCTTGGGCTTCGCGAGTTTTGCCGTGATCCGCTCGACCAGCGCCGCGACGTCGATTCCTTCACGTTCCGCCGCCTGCCTCAGCAGGACCCGGTCGATAACGTTCTCGCGCGACCATTCGCGCGCCCGCTCCAGGACTGCGCTTCTCGGTTCCCCGCGCATGGCTTCGGTGAGACGGGGCAGTATCGCTCTTTCCTCCCCGTGCACTTCCTCTTCGTCAACCAATTCTCCGTTTACGCGCGTGGGCATCGACCGAGCTTTCTATTTCGCAGACGGATCGTTCTGGATGATTCCGAAGATGTGGCCATCCGCGTCTTTGCAGTAGGCGAGCCAGCCGACTCCGGGCACTGAGATCTTCTCCAACGCGATGGACCCGCCGTTTTTAACCACGGCTTCAATAGTCTGATCCAGGCTCTCAACGCCGATCGTGTTCACGCACGGCTGAGCCGGGTCGCGGCGCGGCAGTAAGCCACCGTTGATCCCGGGTTCGGAGGCGGGGCCCGTCGTGATGAGCCAATAGTCCATCGGGCCTTGCCATTTAGTGAAGGTCCAGCCGAATACCGTCGAGTAAAAAGCGATTGCGCGTTGCGGGTCGCTGGCAGGAATCTCGAAATGCGTTGGGCGGGGCATGCATTTAGAGTTACCACGCAGGCTCATTCTGGAAACTTCCATCCGGAAATGAAAAACCCGTTCGGGAGCCTGACCGAACGGGTTCTTCTCGCCAACCGGCCTTCGACCGCTGGAACTTAACGCGTACTCTTGCCTCGCGCGTTCGCCGGACGCGAGTACTCAACCTCGGCGGACGCAGCCGCAACGGCGGGTTGCGGAGCAAACGTTGTATCCACCATCTGGATCATCGCGTAGGCGGGCATATCCTCTGCTTGCTTCGTAAACGACAGTGAGCAGGTCTCGCCGTCATAATCGACTTGAATCAGATCGCCGCCGTGAACCTGATCGGATGCGATCAGGTTCGACATCGGATGCACCAAATTACGATCGATCGCTCGCTTGAGGTGACGCGCCCCGTATTTCAGATCCGTACCTTCACGCAGCAGGTATTCCTTAGCCTCAGGCATCACGTTGAACACAAACGGGGTCGTCGTTGCGGAGTTAAAAATCCGCTGCTGCAGCAAACTCAGTTCGATATTGAGAATGCGGTGGAGTTCGCCGTTTCCCAGAGGCCTGAACACCACCGTCTTGTCGATGCGGTTCATGAACTCCGGCGTGAACTTGCGGCGAGCCGCTTCCTGGCCGGCGCGGGAAATCTTATCCGTGAGACTCTCGTCCACGATCCCCTCGGCCCTGGAGCGCTCGATCTCTGAAGTCGCAAAGCCCAGATTCGGCCTCAGAATCGACCCCATCTCGGCAGCTCCAAGGTTGCTTGTCATGAAGATCATGGCGCGGGAGAAATCCACGCGACGATTGTCGCCGAGCGTAAGCGTCGCCTTATCCAGGATTCCGAGAAGAAGATTCCATAGCGCATCGCTCGCCTTCTCGATCTCGTCGAAGAGAACGAAGCTGACCTTGAGCTTGTCAGTGTGGTACTGATTCAGTACCTCCTGGCTCAGAAGCGGATGCGTCTCACGATGTCCGAGATATCCGGGAGGCGAGCCGATGAGTTTGGCGATTTCATGGCTGTGCTGAAACTCGGCGCAGTCAATTTTGATCACCGCCCGCGCGTCTCCAACGAGCGACTCCGCAGTGGCTTCCACCATGCGTGTTTTGCCGGTGCCCGTCGGGCCCAGAAAGAGGAAGTTCCCGATCGGGCGCCCCGGGCTCGTCATGCCGGACAAAAACATCTGGTAGATGTTGACGATCTGATCGATCGCCTCTTCCTGCCCTACTACTCGCTTACGGAGATCGCTGTTGAGTTTCTCAGCATCATTCCCGGTCAGCGACGGATTCAGTTTCTTATTCAACCGCACCATACTCGTTTTCCCCCACCCACTGTTTCCCGCGAACATCGTTCTCACATTCCGTGAAGGAGCACGCATCATGCCAATCCTACGGAAATCACTTCGAAGGCGGTCTGGAGGGCCGGATTTCCACCCTGCTTATCGTGGTTCGGGCGGGCATGCGCAACACAGCAATGACCGCTTCCGACACATCTTCGGGCGCGATCTTCCATTCGGCCCCTCGATCGGCGGATCCGCCGCCGAACTCCGTGGCCACACTGCCCGGCATGATGGAACAAACCCTCACTCCTTCCGAACGATGATCGAGCATCATCGCTTCCGAGAACCCGTTTAATCCGAATTTCGAGGCGTTGTATCCTGCGCCTCCCGCGAATGGGTTTTTGGCGGCCAGTGAACTGATGTTCACGATATCTCCGGCGCCCTTGCCCCTCAATATCGGCAGAACTTCGCGACAGCAATAGAACACTCCGGAGAGATTGAGCGAAATCATGCGCTCCCATTCTTCGGGACTCAAATCAGCCGCGGCGCGGAACGTTCCGGCGCCTGCGTTGTTGATTAGAATGTCGATCGTCCCAAAATGATTTACGACATCAGTGACAAAGCGAGAGATCTGATCCCGCTTCGAAACGTCACACACCGCACCGAAAACCCGCCCGTGCGGCGTGAGATTGGTTACGGCGCGGTCGACTGTGCTTTGCGTAACGCCGCAGAAAGCCACCTTGGCGCCTTCTGCTAACAATCCCTTCACTATGGCGTAGCCAATGCCTCGGGTTCCCCCGGTAACCATGGCTATTTTGTTGTTAAGAGATTTTTCTTCTGAATTCCTCGCCATTTGCTGTCTCCGGATTCTCGACGGTTGTCTCGACCCTGCCGTACCATTAGAGACGGAGCGGAAATAAAAGGATGCGAGACGGGTCAGCGCTGATGTGGCGCGACGTGGTTGACCGGTGTCACTCTACATTAATCGATGAACTTGCGGGGCGATTTGATGCGGCAATTGCGGCCGAACGCTCCAGTGCCGCTCTGGAAGCGGAACGCGCTCGCATTTCGACCTTTGAGTCGCTGAATCAGACATTACGGCGTCTGCGCGAGGCCAAAACAGAAAACGCCGTTTTTGAGTTGATCGCCGAGGCTACTGCGCCTTACGCGGAGCGCGTTGTGGTGCTGCGAGTGGTGGAAAGCGACCAGGAAGGGGATGGGAACGCCGAACTTCGCGCGGAAGCGCGGAGGAACGCCGGCGACGCCAGCCTGACATTTCCGTCAACCAAAGCTGCGGCGTTGGCAGAGGTGATGACAAGCCGTGAACCGGTTACCGCGCTGGCCGCTGAGCCCGAGATTGCGGAAGAACTCGCCGCTGCTCTGGGCGATGGATCAGGCAAAGTGTACCTTTTCCCCCTGAATTCCCGTCAAAGTGTAATGGGGATACTTGCGGCGGGTGGTCGGCCGGCGCCTTCCGCTCTCGAATTGCTGTGCGGCGCGGCGGGAATCAGGCTTGAAGCCCTGAAGGCAGAAGGGCTGGCTCTTAAGCCGCTGCCACAGCCCGCGACGCTGGCGCAGATTACCGACGGAAAGACCGGGGCTCCGCAGAGTTGGAGCGACCTGAGTCCGGAGGACCAGAGACTTCACCTTCAGGCGCAGCGCGTAGCTCGCGTCCGAGTGGCTGAGATGCGTCTATATCATTCCGATGCGCTGCGTGACGGAATGACGGCGGGAAATGTCTACGGGGCGCTCCAGACCCAGATTGATTCGGCCCGTAAGTCTTTTCTGCAGTCCTTTCTTTCTAAATCGCCGACGATGGTGGATTATCTGCATCTTGAAATTCTGCGGAGCCTCGCGCATGACGATGACCGGTTGCTTGGAGAGACCTATCCTGGGCCGATGGCATAGGGCCGTTCTTATCCTGCTCATAGCTGCGGCATGCGCGCCCGCAGCGGATCTCGCGGAGACGCGTCTCGGCCAGGGAATCAACGCTTATAACGCTCACGACTATGGAGCTGCCATTCAGCACCTCCGTGGACTCGCGTCACAACTTCCCAAGGTTTCGGACTATGTTACGTATCATCTGGCCTCGGCGGAACTGCAGATTGGAGATGTAGACGCCGCGGCGCGAGATTTGGCCGCGTACCGCGCGAATCCTGTGGCCGCCTCCCCTTTGGCGGGAAAAATCGCGTTACTGCATGCGCGCACGCTTCTGCAGCAACATCAACCGTCGTCCGCCACTGTCGCCCTGCAGGCTCTGCAGAAGGATTACAAGGCGTTGCCCCAGCCTGATGGCGATTTCGCGCTCGCCACCGCTTACGAGGCGCTCGACGAAAAGCCCCAGGCCGCGCTCGCATATGTAAAGGTCTATTACGACTATCCGAATACCGACACTGCCGCCAAAGCCTGGGATGGAATGCAGCGGCTGCGTCCCGCGCTCGGCAAGGACTTTCCTTCGGCGCCAGCTGAGCAGCAGCTCGACCGCTGCAGAAAGTGGCTCGACGCGAAGCAATACAACAACGCTCGGCAGGAATTCGCGGCTCTCGCGGCGAGTCTGCCCGAGCCCGACCGCGACGAAGCCAAAGTGGGAATCGGGGCCACCGATTTCCTCGCCGGAGATACTAACGCCGCGCTTCGCTATCTGAGGGATCTCAAAGTCGCGAAGTCCGAGGCCGACGCACAACGCCTCTACTATGTCGTGGAAGCGGCGAAGAAGATGGGGGAGGACGTCGACATGAACAATGCGGTGAAGACCCTCGGAGACCGTTACCCGAAATCCGCATGGCGTCTGAAGGCTCTCATCACCGCCGGGAACCGGTACGTGGTCACCAACGAGCGCGAGAAATACGAACCGTTATTCCGCGCCGCCGCCGAAACTTTTCCCGACGATAATTCTACGGCTTACTGCCACTGGAAGCTCGCCTGGGACGCCTATCTCTCGGACAAGCCGGAAGCGGCCACTCTGATGCGCGAACAGGTTGAGCGTTACCCCTATGAAACGCGGGCAAGCAGCGCTCTCTACTTCCTGGGACGCCTGAGCGAGAAAACCGGAAAGCCGGCGGAAGCGCGAGCCTATTACGACCGCACGAGCGCCCAGTTCCCTCACTATTTCTATGGAATGCTCTCGAGAGACCGTATCCGCGAGGGCAAACTCACCGCAACCGCGCCGGATCTGGAGGCTGCCTCGTGGCTCAACGACGTCGATTGGCCGGAGCGCCGCGACTTCTCGGCCACCGAACCAAATGCCTCCACGCGCCTGCGGATAGACCGCGCCCGCATCCTGATGCTTGCGGGTCTTTCCGATGCTGCTGATACGGAACTGCGTTTCGGCGCGAAAACCGATAACGAACAGCCGCACCTGCTCGCCATTGAACTGGCGCGCGCGATGCCGTCTCCCTTCCACGCGCTCCGGATCATGAAGAGCTTCATTGGAGACTACCTCTCGATCCCCTTCGAGAACGCGCCCCTGCGGTTCTGGCAGATGCTCTTCCCCCTGCCGTATCGCGACGAGATTCAGCGGAGCGCGTCGGCCCATAATCTCGACCCGTATTCCGTCGCCGGGCTGATCCGCCAGGAAACGGAATTCAACCCCGGTGCGCGCTCGCCTTCGAATGCTTATGGCCTGATGCAGTTAATCCCTGCGACAGGAAAGCAAATGGGACGCCAGCAAGGCATTGCCGTCGCCAGCGTCCGTTCGCTACTGAATCCGAGCATCAACATTCCGCTCGGCACCCAATATCTGCGCGCTCAGCTCGATCATTGGGGCGGCAACTGGGCGGAGACGCTCGCGGCCTACAACGCAGGTCCAAGTCGGGTGAAACAGTGGCTGACCTGGGCCAATTACCGCGAGCCTGCCGAGTTCGTCGAGAGCATTCCGTTCAACGAGACGCGCGATTATGTGCAGGCGGTACTGCGCAACGCGGACATGTATCGGACCATCTACGCTGAGAAGCATCCCGCGGCGCCGGATGTGCGCGATCTTTCCGATTTCCCGCCGGTGAATCTTTCGAGCTTGCCTGCGGCGGCCCGCACTCCGGGAGGCGGGATGCATACGACGAGCGCGACAAACCACACGGTCCCGAAGACCGCGGCAAAGCGCAGAGCGAAATCCGCCGCTGTCGCAAAGAAGGGGTCCGGCTCAAAACGGCCCGCTTCGGAATCGAAGAAGAGCGTGGCGGGTAAAAAGGCTCCGCCCAAGAAGAAAGAGCCCGCATAATCGCCTCCGACGCAATTACATAACGCCGAACTTGTCGAAAGCTTCGACGGTGCTCATTCCTTCGACGATCGCCTTGCGCACCAAGTTTTCGGTGCTTGCTTTTTCGAGCGCGCGGGAGATCGCCTCAACCTCCGCCACCTTCGGCACGACGAGCACGCCATCGATATCCCCGAACACGATATCTCCCGGCTCCACCTTCACGGCCTCGATCTCGAGCGGCGCCCGAAAATCGATCACCTTACCTCGGCATGCCTGATCCTGCGCGTATCGCCCCAGCGAGAACGTCGGAAAATCAAGCGACAGAATACCGCCGGTGTCCCGCGAAAACCCGTTCAACACCGCGCCCGCAGCCCCCAGAACGCGAGCGCGGGTGCTCATCAGTTCGCCCCACAAGGCGTAACGCGGCGTTCCGCCCGAGGCGATATAGACCTCATTCGGCTTGAGATCATCAAGCGCGTGCAGCATGAGCCCGAAGCCTTTTCCGTCGAAGCAATCCGCCTCGAGCACTGGCATCGCGCGACCGAGCACGACCATGTCGGGCCGCAACGGCTGAATCCCGGGGGGCAGGAACTGCCTCCGTAGCCCCATCGAATCGAGGACGTCCCCGATGGCCGCCGTAAACAGCTTTTCGCGGATCAGCCGGAACAGCTCGCTATCGTCGGTCCACTTCATTCGCGTGCCGTCATTTGTCGGGCAGCGTGAAGAGATAGGACACGATGTTATCCATGTCGGCGTTCGAAAACTTATAGGCGCCCATCGAGGTACCCGGCGACATCTTCTGTGGATTAACGAAATGTTCCTTTGTCCACGCTTCGGTGCGGCGCGCCGAAAGGCCGTTCAGGGGCGGCCCGATTTTTCCGCCCACACCGTTGATGGCGTGGCACGCCGAGCAGAAGTTCTTCTGATAAACCGCTGCGCCGTCGGCCACGAACGCGGGCGTGGAGTCGATCACATTGCCATTGTCCGGAGTGAGCGCAAGCATGGCCGCCGCAAGATCGTTCAACTGAGGACCTGTGAGATTCACGGGCGCCATCGCAGTGCCAGGGCTCGTAGTCTGCGGCGACTTGAAATGCAGCAGCATCCAGGCCTGGTCGTGCCGCCGCGCCGTATTCAAAAGATTCGGACCCGCCTTCGCTTCGCCCCCAACGACGTTATGACACGCGGCACAGTTTTGCTCCCGATAGTAATGGATACCGGACAACTCAGCGGGCTTGAGCTGCATCCATTGCGTCGGGCCTGAAAAATCGATGGACGAAGCTGCGGTCTGAGGAGGCGTGCTGCGGATGGCGGCCGCCGTCAGGCCCGCCCATCCGAGCCCGGCGAGGACAATGACGCCCGCCGCTAAACCGCGATTCCGGATGCTCACAAGTTTGCTGCGATCGATAAACGGCGTCGCGATCAGCGCAAGGATCGCCAGAGTTGGCAGAATCACGGTGCCAACGACTTCGAGCGGCCCCTCAAACACCTTCAGCATTTGAAACAGGAAAAGGAAATACCACTCGGGGCGCGGGATGTAACTCGTGTCGGTCGGGTCTGCCAAGCGCTCGAGAGGCACGCGAACCGCGATCGCCATCGTGAAGAGAATCGCAAACGCAATGAAGACCGCGACAGTATCCTTGAAGACCTGCTCGGGATAGAAGGATTTCTTAGGCTTCACCTCGTCTCCCGGAGCGGGCTGGACGCCATGTCGGCGCACCAGGGTTACGTGCAGCGCGATCAACAACAAGGTCGCGGGCGGCAGCAGCAGCACGTGAAGGCCGTAGAACCTTGCGAAGGTCACCACGCCTATGTCGCCCGTGCTTGCCAGGATTCTGCTGACGTAAGGCCCGGCTAACGGGACCGTCGCGCCGATCTGCGTCGCCACCACCGTTCCCCAATACGCGCGGTTATCCCACGGAAGCAGGTATCCGGTGAGTCCATAGGCCAGTGTCAGCAACAGGAGAATCACGCCCACGACCCACGTGCCTTCACGCGGCTTCTTATACGCGCCCCAAAGAAAAACCTGCACCATGTGGAGCACAACGACCACGATGATCATGCTTGCGCCCCAGTGATGCAGACCGCGCATGAGCCTTCCGGCCGTCACTTCGGTGAGGATGTACCGCAGGCTGTTGTAAGCCTCTCCGGTTGTCGGCGCATAGTTGAACGCCAGCATTGCCCCGGTAAAGAACTGAATCAGAATCAGGAACAGCGCCACGCTGCCGAAAACCTGGTGCCAGCCGCTCGACTGGGGAATCTCTTCATAGAGAAACTTGCGCAGCGCGGTGTGGAGTCCCGTTCGGTGATCAAAAGCTTCCACGAACTGGTCGATTCGCTTCTTCATCGCGCGTCTCCTTATGCGTTCGAAGCCGAATTGCGCAGCGGCCCGATCTGAAGCCGGTTATCCTGAACGCGCGTCACGTACCGGTCTAAAGGCCGCGGCGCAGGCCCCGCAAGCACCTTACCGTCGATGGCGAAGAAAGAGGCGTGGCACGGGCACGCGAACTGCTTGACGCCTTCGTCCCAGTGATAGGCGCAGCCGAGATGAGTGCACTGAGGTCCGAAGGCCACGATCTTGTTATCGGGTTCCTTCACCACCCAGGCGGTTTTCTTCTCGGTAATGACGCGCCAGCCGTCAACCCGGCTCTGCTGAAAGCTCATTTCCACGGGCGCGCCGGGCGTGAGCTGGCTGATATCGCCCGCATCCACCCATCCTTCTTGTCTCCGGGACCGCGGCGGTACCAGAAGATAGAGAAGGGTGGGTATTGCAAGCGCGAGACCGATGAGACCGCCCAGAATGTAGATCACCGCCAGGTGAAACGCGCGTCGGGGCATGTTCTCGGCAGGGAGAGTTTCGTGCAGCGCTGGGGTTTGCTCAGCCATAGTGGAGTCTCCATTCTAATCGAGGAGCCTGAAAATTGGGACGATCATAACGCCTCCACCGGAATCGATTTTCGAATGAACATATCGCTTTTCAGCGCGTTGGTTTTCGGGGGTTCCCTGCTCGCTGGTTTCCTCGGTTCACTGACGGGACTCGGCGGCGGCGTGGTGATCGTACCTTTGCTGACCCTGGCCTTTGGCGTGGATTTCCGGTATGCCGTCGGAGCCTCGCTGGTTTCCGTGATCGCCACATCCTCCGGCGCAGCGGCGGCATATGTTCGCGAAGGCTATTCGAATATCCGGGTCGGCCTTTTCCTCGAAATCGCCACCAGCGCGGGAGCCCTGGCCGGGGCTGGTCTCGCGACGCGCGTATCGACCTCGGCCCTTGCCGTCATCTTCGGGCTCGTTCTCCTGTACTCGGCGCTCTCTTCCACCGAGCACAAGCCGAGCGATACGCACGATCCGGCCTCCCGCGACGGACTGGGCGCGAAACTCCGGCTGAACGGCGAGTATCCGGGCTCCTCAGGATCGGTTGCTTACGCGGTCCGGCGCGTGCCGCTGGGTTTCTCGATGATGGCGGTGGCAGGCGCGCTCTCCGGCCTGCTGGGAATCGGCTCCGGCGCGTTGAAGGTCCTCGCGATGGACCGCGCCATGGGCCTGCCGTTCAAGGTCTCCACCACCACCAGCAACTTCATGATCGGCGTGACCGCGGCGGCGAGCGCTGGCGTCTATCTGTCGCGCGGTTACATCGAGCCGGGGCTCGTTATGCCGGTGATGCTCGGGGTTCTGGGCGGAGCCTTCGCCGGTTCGCGGCTCCTGGCTCGCGCGAGGGCCTCATCCCTTCGAAATCTTTTCCGCGCCGTTCTGCTGGTTCTCGCCGTTGAGATGATCTACAACGGCTGGACTCACAGGATCTGAATGCGGATCACCGACACAACCATCGAACGAAACATAGGGCGCCTGCTTCAGTGGGGCGTTCTGGTCTCCGGGCTGGTCATGCTGACCGGTGCGGCGATCTATCTGAAACGTTACGGTTTCGAACAAACGCATTACCGGCAATTCCACGGCGTGCCGGCAGAATTCAAATCGCCTGCCGCAATCCTGCGCGAGGTCCTCAACCTGCGCGCCCGCGCGATCATTCAGCTCGGCGTGCTTCTGATGATCGCGACGCCGGTGCTGCGGGTGGTGTTCGCCGTGGGCGCCTTCCTGCTGGAGCGCGACTGGCTCTACGCCGGGATCAGCGCCGTGGTACTGGCGCTGCTCTCGTATGCTTTGTTCGGATAGCGCCGCTTAATGAGCGCGCGGAGACGAGGAAAGGCGTTGCGTGAACAAGTCCAGAAACTCCCGGACGTTAACATTCCGAGCCACGCGCGTCCGTGAATTCTGATCGAGTTTGAACAGCGTCGCGCCGAAGAACGCGGGACTCGCGATCTCCACCTCCACCGAACCCGTCTGCGTTTCAACCAGATTAGGCCGAAGCGCGGTCCCGACCGCTAACGGATCGTGCAGCGTCGGGAACCGGTTCGGATTGCCCTGCTGCCACAACTGAATCAGGCGATACAAAAACTGCGATGCGGGATTCTGCGCATTCTTCAGCCGGTCCAGGTCCGCGCCTTCGAGCTTGCACTTCTCGGTTACATCAAGCCCTACGCCGGTAATCGGAATGCCGGAACTGAACACGATCTGCGCCGCGATACGATCGCGATAAATGTTGTACTCGCGCCGCGGCGGAAAATACGCCCCGCCCATCAACACAATACGCTCGATCTTACTCTTAATGCGCGGCTCCTCACGCAGGGCGAGAGCGATATTCGTAAGCGGCCCAACCGGAATCACAGTCATCGGAACCGGCGAGCTCATGAGCGTCTCGATGATCTTGTCCGCCGCGCGGGCATGCGCCGAAGCGGGCGGCTGATCCGCTTCGGTGAGCACACTGAACTGAGCCGCCTTGTCGGGCAGTTTGGGATCGAGCAGCGGCTCGGGCGCGCCGGTCGCCAGCGCCACATCGCGCCGCCCGAATAGGCCGAGTTCCTTCCACGCCAGCCTTGTCCGGCTCTCGACGTCGTCCGCGACCGTGGTCACCAGCTTCACATCAAGCTCGGGAGACTGAAGCGCCAGCCCGAGAGCGAGCGCGTCGTCTATGTCGTCCCCGATATCCGTATCGAAGATAACTGGAATAGGGCGCGCCTGACCGAATGCCGCAATCGCAGAAAGACAAAAGATGAGAGGCAGTCGCTTCACAGGTTCATTACCAGCGCGTTGAACAACAGTTTAAAGGTCAGGTAGCTCTGTGCCCGATACTGCGGCCGCATCCCGAACAGGACGATGTGGCCGTTGCCGGATTTCGCGTCGATCAGCGCCGTCTTGCCTGCGATGTGGCCCTCGCCCAGCAGCCAGCCGGAGGCCAGGACTTTGCTGTCGGCGAACTTCGCCACGCTCGGCTCCGAAGTGTCCCATGCCGGACCTGACTCCGTCCACACGGCAACATTCTGCGGCAGCCCACGCGTCAGCGGGCTATGCGTGTCAAGAACTGCGTTCAGCAGCGAACCCGGGCAATAGAAATCCTTCGCGGCGACGCCGGCCAACACGTTCGTCGCCTTCACGCCGAGATGCTGGGTCGCATAATTGGATGCCCGATTCAAAAACACGAGCGTGCCGCCCGCGTTCGCGAACGCCCGCAGCGCATCCTCGCCCTTCTGCCCCAGCCCCCCGGTGAACTCGGGCGGCATGGAACCGGCCACGTGACCGTTCTGGATCGCATTCGGCTGTTCATCGGCGAAAACGATCGCGTCGAATTTATCCCGCAGATTTCCCGCCTGAATATCCGCGTTGCGGAGCGGCGTGTAAGCGAACCCGAACTCTTCGAGCAGCCAGCGCGTCCAGCCCTCGTCCATGTTCGCCATAAAACTACGATAGAGACCCACGCGCGGCTTTCTGATTTCGCGCCAGCCCGCGCCACGCGAGGTCATAGAAAAGTCGCCGTTTTCGTCGCGCCACACCGGGCGGCCACCGGCCCAGGCGGCATTCGCGGCTTTCCATCCGTCCGTGTCCGAAGCAGCGTACTCGTCTTTCCGGGCGGGAACTCCGAGACTCGCCCTCTTCAACCCTCCCGATACGGGCTGATCCACGAACTTCGAATCCACGCCAAACAACAGCGGCAGCGTATGTGCCGTTACGTCATAGGGCCGTTTCGGAGGACCTCCGGGATACAACAGCTCATTCGGATAATCCTGCCGTTCCAGCAACGCTTTCGCGTATCCGGAATACGGCTGCTGGAACGGAATGACGTAGTCTCCCGCGGAATCCTGGCTGATCTCGACCATCCCTGCCTGAAGCGTCTCAAGCATTTTGCGCGTCGCCGCCGGATCGCGCTGATTTTTCGAGATCACCGCGCCCCACGGCGAGATGCGCGCCACCTGATCTTCCCCGACTTTATAGAAACTGCGCAGCATCTCCTCGCGGTGCAGCGCCGCGTTATACAGCAGCGACTCATATGCGAGTTCCTGGTAATCGATGATGTCGCGCAGCCGCCACGTGCCGCCGAGCCACGGCTGCAGATAATTCCAGCTTCGCTCGCGCGGATCGTAGCCCAGCGCCGTTGTATCGATCTGATCCGGCTTGATCGTGATCGGCGTCGCCAGCCTCGCGCTGGCCGATTCCGTCAGAATGCGAAGCCCGCCGTGAAACGCCTGATAATGCCTCGACGGCGTCCAGAAGTCGTAAGCTGCGTGAATCGCAACGCCCGTCTTCCCCGCCGCGGTGAGATCCGACGCCATCGACGTGCCCATCATGTTCATCTCCTGGGCGAGGATGGGGTCGATGTTCGGTTCGATCGGATCCAGCCAGGGCGGAATAAAAATGCGCGACGCCCCGGGCCCCTGCTGATGCACGTCGTACACGATCTCCGGATGCCAGACGTTGTGTAGCTGGGAAATTGTCGCGCGCGTCTCGGGCTGCGAAAAGATGTACCAGTCGCGATTATTGTCGTGGCCGACGTATTTCTGATAAAGCTCCGGCGGATTCGTGCCTTCCCACTTAGTATTGAGAGTTCGGCGATACCAGCGCGTCACGATATCCACGCCGTCCGGATTCAGAGACGGCACAAGCAGAAGGATCGTGTTGTGAAGAATCGCTTCGAAACGCGGATTCGATTCCGTGATCAGCCGGTAGGCAAACTCGACCGCGCTGTGCGTTGAAGCCACTTCCGTGGCGTGTATTGAACACGTCATCAAGATGACGTTCTTACCCTCTCGGAACATTGGCTCCGCGTCCGTGGGCGAAGTGATGCGGGGATCGGCCAGACGCCGCTGAATTTCCCGATATTTCGCGAGATTTTTCAGGGTCGCGGGATCGGCGATCGTCGCCACGATCATTGGCCGGTTTTCGGCTGAGCGCCCGTACTCGGCGACCTGAATCCGATCGCTCGACTTCGCGAGGGAATAAAAATAACTGACGACTTTGTCCCAGTCGAGCAGTTCGCGGTCCGCGCCGATCTTGTGCCCGAAATGGGATTCCGGGGTCGGAACCGGCGCGGCGCCGAGGCTCGCACAGGAAAATGCGAGCAGAACTCCGCAGGCCCATAACGCAAGCGCCTTCGAAGAAAGCCAGGCAACATCGCGGTCTTTCATTAGACGCGATTATAGGATGCGAGAAATTCCGGCGAAGGAAAAACGGGGTTACGCGGCTACGCCCCGCACACGGGGGCGGTGCAGCGCGGTTTCGACGAGCCAGCGCAGTTCACGCACCTGAAAGGGGGCCGAACAATAATCGGTCGCTCCCGCTTCGAGGGCGTCGAGCCAGTTCGAAAGCTCCGCCTGTCGGGTGACCACCACGAATGGCATCGCTGGCCGTTTCTCCCGAACTCCGCGGAGAAGACCCACATACCGGCGGCGGTCGCCGTCGGCGAAAACAATATCCGAATCCGCGAGGTCGTCGACGGTGGTATTTACTGGTTTTCGCTGAACTTCGTGCTCGTTCTTCAGAGCGCTGCCAAGTTCCGTCGCCGCAGTTTCTTCAAGGCCAACCAGAGCTACTCTTGCCATAGTTTTTCCTCACTCATACAACAAATAAATCTCGGCGCAGAGAGCGAGACGTGACAGTCGCAGGTCTCTATTCCACTGTCCCACAGATCTGTTTCAACAGCATGGATTTAATGCAGATTTGCCGCTTGCTCCGACTTGCTCATGTGCCATGTATTACAGAAGCTTAATGGGCTATGCGTAAGCGTTTTACCTATACGTATTTCTGCGATAAACTAGCCGCCGATGACTTCAGTGAGTATTCGGCTACCCAGGGTTTCATTTTCTTTTCTATTTGCTCTCGTTTTTCCCGCATTTCTATTTGGCGCCGACGTAAGCGGTAACTGGCTTTTCAGCGTTCCGGGACCCGACGGAACATCGCGCGATACCTATTTCCGTCTCAAGCAGGACGGAAGCAAAATCACCGGCGCCGTGCAGCAGGGCTTCAACATGCGAACGATCGACTCCGGCTCGATCGAGGGAAATCATCTTCGCTTCGCCACAAGTTTCACTGGCCGCGGACAGACCGTCACGGTCACTTACGAAGGCGATCTGGCAGGTGACGAACTCCATCTGAAATCCTCAGGCGGATTCGGGCGCGGCGTCGGACGAGGCGCCGGACCGGGCCGAGGCCCCGCGGAAATGATTGCGAAGCGGGTTGCCGAAAGCGCAGGACTACCCCCTGCCCGCATTGAACCGCCAACACTGCATCCGGTGAAATACAACGGCCTCGGTAAAACACCGCCCATGGGCTGGAACAGTTGGAACCATTTCCGCGGACAGATTGACGACGCGGGAGTCCGCGGCATGGCAGACGCCTTAGTCTCTTCCGGCATGAAGGACGCGGGTTACGTGTTTGTGAACATAGACGACACCTGGCAGGGGCAACGCGATGCCAGCGGCAACATCACGACTAACAAGCGATTCCCCGATATGAAAGCCCTCACCGATTACGTCCACAGCAAAGGCCTCAAGATCGGGCTCTATTCCTCACCTGGCCCGCGCACCTGCGCCAATTACGAAGGCAGTTATGCGCATGAAGCGCAGGACGCGAAGCAGTACGCCGCCTGGGGATTTGACTATCTGAAATACGACTGGTGCAGCGCCTCCGCGATTTACAAGCCGGAAGACATGCACGCGGTCTATCAAAAGATGGGCGACGCGCTCACCGCCACTGGCCGTCCCATCGTCTTCAGTCTCTGCCAATACGGCGAAGCCAACGTTCAGGAGTGGGGTCCCTCAGTCGGAGGCAACCTTTGGCGAACCACCGGCGACATTCAGGACAACTGGCGCTCGATGACCACAATCGGCTTCAGCCAGAACGACCTCGCAAAATGGGCCGCGCCCGGCCACTTTAACGACCCCGACATGCTGGAAATCGGCAACGGCGGTATGTCGGATACCGAATACCGCACGCACATGAGCCTTTGGTCCATACTGGCAGCGCCCCTACTGGCTGGAAACGACATTCGGACGATGAGCCCCGCTACGAAGGAAATCCTCATGAATACGGATGTCATCGCAATCGACCAGGACAAAGCCGGACACCAGGGCCATCGCGCATCTCAGAACGGCGACATCGAGATCTGGGTCAAACCCCTCGCCGACGGCGGAACCGCCGTGGCCATGTTCAATCGCGGAGAGTCCGAAGCCTCGATCAAAGCCGACTGGGCGCAACTCGGGATCGGCAAGGCCAAACGCGTGCGCGATCTCTGGGCTCACAAAGACCTCTCGGGCGCCGAGACTGGCTACACCGCTACGGTTCCCGCACACGGAGTTGCGATGCTACGCGTCTCGAAGTGAGGAATTTTGAAGTGAACCGGTTTTAATTGTCCGTTTATGCGCGGTTAATATTCGGCCACGTCATTAGAATCAGAGGCGGTCGAATGAAGCGCCTCGAAAGGAACCGGACTCAAACATCATGAAAAAGCTGACTTCGGCCGTCTTCGGCCTCTCTCTCTCGCTCGCGGTCGCTGGCATCTCGTTCGCGCAGACGCCCGCCCCCGCAACCAATGCTCCTGCGAAGGACAACGGTAGCGCCATGACTACCGCCCCTGCGAAGAAGCATTCGAAGAAATCGCACAAGAAGGCCGCAAACAGCACGGCGACTCCCGCTGCTCCCGCGACCGCTCCGTCCAGCAAGTAAGCCGGTTTCCGGCTGAACCATGTCCGGCGAAGACTGTCGGCCCTCAAAGGCGGGCGGTCTTCGCCGGATTTTTTGTTTGAGGCTACTTATTTTGGATAGCCCGGGCTCTTCTTCACTTCCTCGATCTGTTCGACGTGGCGTTCGTTATGCCCCGCGAGGAACAGGAACGCCTGCACCCCGTCCAGTTCCGTACCCGGTATGGGGGAAAAGAAATGATCTCTCATGTCGTCTTGCGAGTTCTTCACGTAATCGACTGTCTTATCGCGAGCCGCGTTAAAAGCATCGACCGCTTCCGCCGGCGTTTTATAAATCCCTTTGGGCGTAATTTCCGCTGGGGCGGTGGCGGTTTTACTCCGATCACGAAGCGCCACAAGGACGCCCTCATCGATCTTCGCGTTGTTGGGTTCCCGTTGTGACGCTTTCGCCGCATCCGCCGGCGATTTCAGCACTACGCCAATAATCGAGCCGCCGATGTACCCTTCGGCCGCCACAATATGCTCTGAAACCTCTGCAATGGACCACCGGTCAGGACCGGCCTTATAGGTCCATTGCGCTGGCGTCAGATCTGCTACGGAATCGAGAAAAAGTTTGCGAGAGGTCTGAAGTTCAGTCAGAATCCGCCCGCGGTCCCCGTCGCTGAGTGGAGCGGCGAGCGCCGTTAGAGCCGCGGCGACGCCGACCAGTGAGGCAATAATTCTCATGGGTTCCTGATGCGTCCCTGTATTGTAAAGTTTCCGGCGGCCAAAACAATCCCGCAATTAAGGGATCACCCGTTATCCTGAAAAACGGACCGCCTGTGAAGCTCGATTGGAAGAAACGCCCTAAGCTCTACACGTTTCTCGCTCTTTTCCTCGCCGATATCGTTGCCGCTTTCTTCGGAGTGACGCTCATCGTTCTGCCCCTCACTCTGGGGCTGGTCGCTTACGGCTGTTTCAGCCTGCTCCGCATCGTCGTACATCACTCCCGGCTCATCTGGCATTTGCGTAACCGGCTGATCGTCACATACATGTTCATCGGTGTGGTGCCGATTGTGCTCATCTCGGCTCTCGCCTATTGCGGCGCCTGGATCGTCGTCGGGCAGATGGCGACTTATCTCGTCAGTTCAGAACTCACGCGGCGCGCGGCGATGCTGGAAGGACCCGCCCGTTTTCTGAGTGAGGCTCCGGCGGCGTACCGCGCCGATGTGCTCCGGGAGATCACGCCGCTCCTGCGCGAGCGCGCGCCGGGCTTCGAAGCTCTTGTCACCGGGGACGGCGACTTCCGCTATCCTCCGAACAACGACTTAGGCACGCTGCCCGCCGGCTGGAAAAACTTCACGGGCACAGTCTACAAAGACGGCGCCTTCTATTCGATGGCCATTGTGAACAATGGCCATCGCTGCTCCGTATTTATGGCGCCGCTGTCCCGGCCAGTACTCGAAAAGCTTGTACCGGGTATCGGTACTCTGGGATTTCTGAATGTGCAGGACCCCCAGGTAGAACTCGATAAGTCAACGAAAAACGTCCCCGTGAACAAACGCGATGTGAGTTTCACGCGGCGTCTTGCCGGCAGAGTCCCCCCCGCATACGATCCTTTCGACTTCGAGTTCCCTTGGGTAAATCCCACGGAACTCGCCTACTGGGACAAACCGAATTCCGTCCGTCAGGCCTTTCTGACCGTAACCACGCGGCCCTCGGCGGTGCTCGCGGTAGTGTTCGGAGACCGCGTCGAGACATCGCAGATCAGTCTTCAGATCTTCATCGTGATCGCTATCCTCCTCGCGATCGTCGAACTGATTTCGATCATCATCGGCGTGTCGATGACCCGCACCATCACCGGCGCGATACACAACATTTATGAAGGCACGCTTCGCGTCGGACGCGGCGACTTCTCCCATCGCATTCCGGTCAAAGGGAGAGACCAGATTGCCGCGGTGGGCAAATCCTTCAATGCGATGTCGGAACAGCTGGAACAACTGATCGCCGTCGCGAAAGAAAAGGAACGCCTGCAGTCCGAACTCGCCATCGCGAGCGAAGTCCAGAACCAGTTGTTCCCTCGCACCACGCCCCCCACGCGGACGATTCAGCTGACAGGGTCTTGCCAGCCCGCCCGCTCCGTTTCGGGCGATTATTACGACTACCTTTGCCTTCCCAACGGGAATCTTGCTCTCGCCATCGGCGATGTGGCCGGCAAAGGAATCTCGGCCGCGCTTCTGATGGCTTCGATCCAGTCCATCATGCGCACCCAGCTTGCGCAGGGGCCTCCCATGCCCTCGACCATGGTGGCGCAACTCAACCGCCAGCTTTACTCGAGCACTTCACCGGAAAAATACGCCACGTTCTTCTTCGGCGTGTACGACGAGAACTCGCGCAACCTCACCTACACGAACGCGGGCCATCTGTCGCCTCTTCTCGTGCGTGGAACGGAAGTAAAACCGCTCGAAGTCACCGGAACCGTGGTTGGGCTCTTCCCAGCCCTGACCTATCAGGAGCAGTCAATCTCGCTGTATTCGGGCGATTTGTTGGTGGCCTACACGGACGGAATTACGGAGCCGGAAAACGCGTACGGCGAGGAATACGGAGCGGACCGCCTCGCGGAAACGGTCCTTCTGCACCGGAATGCCGAGCCTCGCGAGATCGTCGCGAAAGTAATGGAGTCCGTAAAGCAGTGGAGCGGAGCGCCCGAACTGCCGGACGACATGACCGTCGTGATCGCGCGGGGGGTAGAGTGAACGTCCGTCCCCGAAAGGTCCTCACTCCGGCCCAGATGGCGGCGGTCGATAAGGCCACCATCGATGCGGGAATCCCTGGCTTGATCCTGATGGAGAACGCTGCCCTTCGGTGCGTGGAATATATTCAGGAAAAGTTCGCGCCGCTTTCGGAGCAGCGCATCGTTGTGGTGTGCGGCAAAGGCAACAATGGCGGCGACGGTCTTGCTATCGCGCGACAGCTTTATACTCGCTTCGCGCCGCGCGAACTGCGCGTGATTCTGATTGCCGACGAAGCGGACCTAAAGGGTGATGCCGCCGAGAATCTCCGCATGTTGCGCGCCGCCGGAGTTCAGGAGTACCGCGACTTCGGCCTGGAGATGCGGACTGCGACGCTTGTGATCGACGCCGTTCTGGGCACCGGACTCGACGGCCCAGCGAAAGGCCCCGCGCTGAACGCGATCCGCGAGATCAACAACGCCTTCCCTCTGGCCAAAGTTTTCGCTGTCGATCTGCCTTCGGGCATCAACGGCGCAAGCGGCGCGATTCCCGGCGAATACGTACGCGCGGACGCAACCGTCACCTTCACGGCCCCGAAAATCTGCCACGCGATGCCGCCAGCCGCGGATCTGATGGGCGATCTGCGCATAGCGCCGATTGGCTCCCCGCCGTGTACTTATGAGAATGACGACGCCATCGATCTCGCCCTGGTGACGCCGGACTCAATAGCCCACCATTTCGCGCCACGCCCCAGAGATTCCAACAAAGGGAAATTCGGCCATGTCCTCCTCGTTGCGGGTTCTCGGGGGAAAAGCGGCGCGGCGGCAATGTCGGGACTCGCGGCGCTGCGCGCGGGAGCAGGTCTGGTCACGGTGGCCTGTCCCGAGTCGGCGCTTTCGGCCGTGGCCGCTGTCAGCCCTGAAATCATGACCGCGCCGCTTCCCGAAACGGCTTCCGGAGCCATCGCGAAAACTGGTCTGCCATACATCAGCAAGCTTGCCGGCGAACGAACCCTCGTCGCTATGGGCCCCGGCATCGGTACTGAGGACGAGACAAGAGACGTGGTGATTGAGCTCTTCACCTCCCTCGAAAAGCCTATGGTCATCGATGCCGACGCATTGAACTGCCTCGCGGGCCACGTTGGAAAAGCCCCAGGCCATCTCCGCGTCCTCACGCCCCACCCGGGCGAAATGAGCCGACTCGCGCAGCGAACCATAGCCGAAATCCAGGCGGACCGCATCTCCTCCGCTCGGGCTTTCTCCAGAGACCGAAATGTGACGCTGGTTTTGAAAGGCGAAGCCACCCTGACCGCATTTCCCGATGGGCGCGTCTGGATCAATCCCACCGGTTCCCCATCCATGGCGACAGGCGGGACCGGCGATATCCTCACTGGAATGATCGCTGGCCTCGTAGCGCAGATTCCCGATTCGCCGGACACCGCAACAGCCGCCGCCGTCTACCTCCACGGCCTCGCCGGAGAACTCGCCGCCCGCGATCTGTGCGAGCAGCCCGTGATCGCAACCGACCTGCTGCGCTATCTCGGCGAAGGAATCCGTGCCATCCGAAACATTCCGCACTGTCACTGAGGAAGAGACAATCGCGCTGGGCCGTAAGCTCGGCTCGCGCTTAACCGGCGTCGTGCTGCTCATCGGCAATCTGGGGGCGGGTAAGACGACTCTCACCAAAGGGCTCGTCGAAGGACGTGGCGCCGCTACCGCCGAAGCCGTTTCCAGCCCCACCTTCACGCTGATCCACCGATACGGCGAAGACGTTTTCCACGTGGATCTCTACCGCTTAGACGAAGCTCGCGAAGTGGAAGCCCTGGGACTCGACGAGCTTTTCGACACCGGATCCCTCGTTGTCCTCGAGTGGGCCGAGCGCTTCCCGGAACTCATGCCCGCTGACCGGACAGAGATCCGCATCCGAGCGCTGGCCGACGACAGCCGTGAAATCGAGATCACGCGTTTTTCTGAGAACATAAGTTCATGAAACGCCTTGCGGCGCTTGCCGTTGTCCTCGCGGCCTCCGCGTTTCCCCAGAAGGACTTGCCACCGGAGTTCCCGCCGGAGATCGCGCCGCCCGGCTTCACTCACCGTGACGTCCTCCGGCTCGATCCCACCCACTACCGGAAAGACCTCGAGAACGACCACGCCCGGGTCCTCAGACTGAACCTGAAGGCCGACGAATCCGTACCTATACATGACGCCAATGACGGGTTGTTCGTCTGCCTCCGCGAGTGCCATCTGCGGCTTACGGACCCTGCCGGGCGCGTACAGGATGTCCATTTGGAGGCAGGGCAAACGCGATGGATCGGCGCGGGCGCGCGGAGCGAAAAGAACCTGAGCACGAAGCCGTTGGAGATACTCTTTATCGAATGGAAGCCGCGCCCGTCCGCCTGAGAGAGGCGGTATGACGATCGATCAGATCGATATTCTGCTGTCTCAGTGGAAGTCCCGGAGCGAATCGGTCGCATCGAGTCTGTTCGAACTTCGCGCGATGCCGAGCTACGAGATTCTGACGGGCGGCCACGACGGAAAACGCCTCCGCCTGACCGGCCTCACCGAGCGCCGCACCGGACCCGCGATCAACCTTCTCGAACAGGCATGGCGCGACTACGGTGTTTTCTCCAACACCGTCCAGGCGGCGCTGGCGCTTCGTCAGCAACTCCCGCGTTTTAGTCTCGGGCAGCAGAAGCTCTATGACGTCGAAATGCTGCTCACGGGCCCGTCGGCAACCGTTGCGGAAACCGGCGAAACGTTAACGCTTCCGCAGCTTTTCGACCGCATGAATCAGGCGCTCACGGCGGGTCGCGCGGGAGTCCTCGAAGCCGATGCCGCGTGGAAACGGCTGGACGAGAAGATGAATTCCGCTATCGCCTTCCTGAAGTCGCGCCCCTCGGAAGGCGCCGCAGGCATCGCTCAGGTTCGTCATATGGTGGAGGCCCTCCGCCCGAAGGTAATTTCGGATCCCCTCGGCGCCGCGATCGAATTCGACACCCAGATCGAACCGGTCTTCCGTGAAGCGAAGGCGCGCATCGAGAAACTCGAAACGCAGCGCCGCAATCTGCCGAACGATCTCGTACAAACGCGCAAACTTCTGGGAGATCTCGCGCAACTCTGCGACGAAAACGTCGCGCTATTGGCCGAATGCCGCGACAAAATCTCCGGCTACGCTATTGCGGAACAACCGGTACCCAAACAGCGTATTAGCGATTTGGCGGGCACGCTGGTCCAGCTCGAACGAAGGGCTCGCGCAGGCAACACAAACCAAGGCGCGATCGATCCGGTTTGCATGGATCTCGAAAGCTGCGGCGCGGAGATTCGCCGGCTGATTCAGGCGTCCGAAGAAGCGCGTGCCCGCAATCATGCCCCTCTGGAATTGAGGCGAGAGCTTCGGGGACGGTTGAACGCCCTCCGGGCGAAGGCTCACGCCCGGGGGGCTGCCGAAGATTCCCGGCTCGTGGACCTCGCGGAACGAGCCCACACGGCGCTCTACGGGAAACCAACTCCGATCGACGAGGCATCACGCCTGGTGAGGCAGTATGAAGCGCGCCTGAATGGACGCCCTTCCTGACGAGCCATGGCCCCCGGAAACGAAGTCTGCGCTCAACCGAACTGCCTCGGAGTCCTTGAGGACGGCTACTGCAACATCTGCGGCCTTGCAGCCCCGAAGGCTGCGACGAAGAGCAGCGCCGCCGTCTCGACCGCAACCGGTTCTTCGCCCGCCGAACGTAACGGGTCGGGTTCGCGCCGCTCCGTCTCGCGCGGTCCGTCGAGAAGTTCACGGAAGAACCTCGGCGCCGGACTGATTTCAGTTCCGGAACTCCCGGCTGCCGAACCCGAACAATCGATTCTTACGGATCCAAAAGTTCCCGACAGCAAGCGTTTCTGCTTCCGCTGCGATCGTCCCCTCACGCGCGAGCGGGGGTTCTGCGGCCAATGCGGCCAAAAATACTCGTTCATTCCGACGCTCCTGCCCGGCGACATGCTCGGCGGCCAGTACGAGGTGCGCGGCGCGCTCGCCTACGGCGGTCTGGGCTGGATCTATCTCGCCTTTGACCGGACCCTTTCGCGCTACGTCGTATTGAAAGGACTCCTCAACGCGGAGGACGCCGCCGCTGCCGCCGTCGCCATGGCGGAACGCCGCTTCCTCGCCGCCGTGAAGCATCCGAACATCGTCGGTATCTACAACTTCGTCCAGCACGGAACCGAAGGCTTCATCGTGATGGAATACGTCGGTGGCCGCACGCTGCGCGATATCCGCCGCGCCCGTGGGCCATTGCCCGTCGCCGAAGCGATCGCATACATTCACCGGATTCTCGGCGCAGTTGGATATCTCCACGAACAGGGCCTCCTCTTCTGCGACTTCAAGCCCGAGAACGTGATGCTCGAAGGCGAGGACGTCAAGCTCATCGACCTCGGCGGCGTACGTCGCTGCGACGACCTCAAGGGCGACATCTACGGGACCGAAGGCTACAGCGCCCCTGAAGCGGGCGATGGTCCGACCGTCGCGTCGGATCTCTATACTGTGGGCCGCACGCTCGCAGTTCTGGTCTCGGACATCCGAGGCTTCACCAAAGAGCGCCGTTACACTCTTCCAGACCCTCAGGAAGAACCTATCTTCGCGCGCGAAGAGTCGTTGTTCCGGTTCCTCCTGAAGGCCACGGCGAAGAACCCCGATGACCGTTTCGTCTCCGCCGAGGAGATGGCCGAACAACTGATGGGCATCCTGCGCGAAACGGTCGCGGTCGAAACCGGCACTCCCCGCCCGGCGGTCAGCGCGCTCTTCGGCGGCGACAAACTGCCGCTCAACCCGCCCCCCGGCATCAATCCGATCACTGTAGATTACCGCGATCTGGCTGAGCCCAACATCGATCTCTCCGACCCCGCCGCAACCCTCGTCGTCGGCGTTGCGGCATGGCCCGATGCGGATCACAAAGTCGCGGCGTTGCGGCAGATCGTCGATCAGCGTCCGCAGTCCGTCGAAGCCCGCCTTCGTCTCTCGGAGAGCCTTCTCGAGTGCGGCTCGGTCGAAGAGGCCGAAACGATTCTCCGCGCGCTTGAGTCTGAGGACCCGTGGGAGTGGCGCGCGCGCTGGTATCGCGGACGTCTGCTCCTCGCGGGGGGAAAGGCCGCCGAAGCGGAGAAACTCTTCGACCAGGTCTATTTCGATCTGCCCGGCGAACTTGCTCCGAAACTCGCCTTCGCTATGGCGGCGGAAGCAGCCGCAAACCTCGATATCGCCGCGCGCATGTACGATCTGGTTGCGCGGACAGACCCCTCCTTCGTCTCCGCGTGTTTCGGACTCGCGCGTTGTCTCGCTCGGAGCGGTGATCGAAAGGGCGCGGTTGCGGCCCTTGACCGTATCCCAAAGACCTCGAGCATGTACGCCCGCTCCAGAATCGAAGCCGCGCGAGCGCTTACCGGAAATGCCGGAGCGCCCCCGTCCGCCGACGAACTCGCGAGCGCCTCGGCCGCCATCGAAGATCTTGCGCTCGATCCCGCCGACCGCGGCATGCTGGAGGATCTCATCTACGGTTCCGCGCTCGATCTCGTGCTCTCGCGCCGTGTTGCCCCCAACGCTGCCATCCGAATTCTTGGACAGCCTCTCAGCGAGGACAATCTGCGGGCAGGGCTCGAACGTTCTTATCGCGCAATGGCTCGTCTCTCGGACGGGCGCGAAAAGGTCCGCCTGGTGGACCGCGCCAATCGCGTCCGGCCAAGGAGTCTGTTTTGACCCGCGCCTGTCCCCTTTGCAGTGTGGAGTCGCCCGCCGACGACCGCTTCTGCGAAGAATGCGGTACCCGTCTCGAAAGCCCGCAGGGTGCGCCGCCCGACTGCGCGAAATGCGGCGCAGGGGCGGAACAGGTTGATGCCGACGGTTACTGCGCCGCGTGCGGTTTTCGCCGCATCGCGTCGAAGCGCGACCATTTCGAAGTCGTCGTTTCGCCGTCGTTCGCCGGCGCAAGCGATCGCGGAATGCGCCACCATCGCAACGAGGATTTCCTTGCGATGGACACGGTGGACACCGATGCTCACGTAATCGTCGTGTGCGACGGCGTGTCAAGCACCGAAGACGCGGACCGCGCTTCCGAAGCGGCGGGCGAAGCGGCTTTTCGGTCCCTCGTGCAGTCCATCGAATCGGGACAGGAAACCCGCCGCACGGCGCTCACTGCTGCGCTGGCCAAAGCAGGCATCGCGGTGGCAGCCCTTGCGTCCGGCGCGCGGGTCCCGGCCACCACGATCATCGCGGCGGTCGCGCGCGGCGGCGCGGTTGACATCGCTTGGCTGGGCGACAGCCGGGCCTACTGGATCCCGACTGAAGGCGAGTCTATCCGCATCACGGAAGATCACTCTGAATCCGAGGAGTCGCACGCGATCACCAAATGGCTGGGCGCGGACGCCCCCGAGGAGGACGCTCCGTCACTCTCGCGTTTCGAAATACCCGGACCCGGCCAGTTGCTGCTCTGCACCGACGGCCTGTGGAATTACGCGCCTGACCCCGCCGAACTCGCGCGCGGTGAAGGCGACCGGATCGACGCCGTCCGCGCCCTCATCGCCTTCGCCAACGAATCCGGCGGGCACGACAATATCACTGTGGCGCTTTTGTCGCTCGCCCCTGACCCATCATGAATCAATTCAAAGCCGAGGTTTTTCAGAACGCTTACCTGCCGGTCGGGTCGCCCGAAGTGAACGCCATCATGACGGTCACCGTCGAGAGCGCGCTAGGGCTGGGCTCGACCGGCGATAAGGTCATCGGAGTCATCTTCGACGCTTCCGGGTCGATGGAAGGCGGCAAGATCCATGCCGCGAAAGACGCCACGGTCCGGCTGATCTGGATGCTTCCCGCCGAGACGACTTTTTTCGTAATCGCGGGCGGTGAGCACGGCGTCCTGATGGCTCCTTTGGCCAGGGCGACATCCGATAACAAGCAAGCCGCCATCGCTGCCATCAAGCGCGTCAAAGCCATCGGCGGGACCTGCATTTCAACCTGGCTGGGACGAGCGCTGGAGCAATTCAGCCTGATGCCGGGCGCGATTCGCCAATGCATCCTGCTGACCGACGGCGAGAACGAAAAAGAAGACGAGCCCCTGCTCGATTCCATGCTGAACGCATGCGAAGGACAGTTTCAGTGCGAATGCCGGGGCGTGGGCGCTGACTGGAAAATCGAAGAACTCCGCAAGATCTCCGCTCGTCTGCTCGGCTCGACGGACATCATTACAAGACCCGACCTGATCGAAGCGGATTTCAAGCGAATCCTCGAACAGGCGTTGAACAAAGACGTAAGCGACGTGGCGCTGCGTCTGTGGACGCCGCAAGGCGCGCGGGTGAAGTTCTGCAAACAGGTCAGCCCGGACATCGTCGACCTCACCGGCCGCGCGCGGCAACCGGCGCCGCAACTGTTTGATTACCCGACGGGCGCGTGGGGAAAGGCGGAATCGCGCGACTACCATTTCTGCATCGAAGTGAATCCCGGCGGAGCCGGCGACGAGATGCTCGCCGGGCGCGCAAGCCTGGTTGTAACCACCTCGGGCGTCGAAAGCAAAGTCGCCGAGGCGCGAATCCTTGCCATTTGGACGGACGATGAATCCAAATCGACCCGCCTGGACCGCCGGGTCGCGCACTATACCGGCCAGGCGGACCTCGCGCAATCGATTCACGACGGCCTCGACGCTCACGCGCGCGGCGATGAAGAAACCGCTACCGCCCTGCTCGGCAAAGCCGTGCGGCTGGCCTATGAATCCGGCAATGAAGCGACGACGAGACTTCTGCGCCGGGTCGTCGACGTCGAGAGCGAGGAGCAGGGTACCGTCCGGCTGAAGCGGCAGGTAGCCAAAGAAGACGCCATGGCTCTCGAAACGCGCTCGACGAAAACCGCCCGGCTGTCGCGGCCATAAGGAGTGAACGATGCCTCAGATTGTTTGCCCGCAGGGCCACGAATCTCAGGAGACGGACTTCTGCTCGGTGTGCGGAGCGAAGATGGCTGAGCCGCCCGCGCCCGCGACGAAATGTCCCGACTGCGACGCTCCGCGTGAGCCCGCGAACGCGGCATTCTGCGAAAGCTGCGGCTTCAACTTCGCTACCGGTGCCCATGGAGAGCCGAAGCCGATCGCTTCCGCATGGGAGGTTCTCGTCACCGTGGACCCCGCATTGCGCACAGAAGAGAGCCCCGCCGCGCCGGTGTCATTCGAGCCGCTGCGCGTCCGTCTGAACGATGGCAGCAATCTGATCGGGCGCCGCAGCGAGAAAAGGGCCGTGTTCCCTCAGGTCGCGCTCGATTTCGACGATGCGGTTTCGCACCGCCACGCCCTCATTGAACTGGCCGACGGAAGAATTGCGCTGCGGGATGTCGGGTCGGCGAACGGCACCAGGCTCAATGGCTCGGATGTCGAACCGCTGCGCGATCTCGCCCTCAAAGACGGGGATCAGATCACGCTGGGCCACTGGACGCGGCTCACCGTGAGGGCTTCCGCCGGATGAGTTGGGAGACGCCGCGCCTTCTCAGGTCCGGCGGATGGGCCGTCACGATTGCAGCCCTGATCTTGGCGTCTGTCGTGACCGGGGGCGCGCTCAATCAACGCAGTATGGCAATTCAGATCGGCCGCGAAACCGCGCCGGGGATCGCCGCGGCGGACGAGATTGCTGCGGCGCTCGCCGCCATGGACGCCAGCGCCGCCGAAGAACTGCTTGGGGGCCCCGGAGCGGAAGCAGCGCGAAGCGCCTTCGCGAGCCATCGAACCGATTTCCACGCCGCAGTTGTCGAGGCGTCTGCAAATGCGCGGAGCAACGTCGAACGCCAACTGCTGGGTCAGATCACGTCCGACGCCGGCGCCTGGGCCGACCAGATTCAGATCGCGCGTGATAAGCGCCAGATGGATGCGTTTCGCCAGGCCGTTGCCATCATGGACCAGCGAGTCCGGCCAGCCGTGGCCCAGCTCGAAACGGTGGGCCGCGCGGCCCTCGAAGAAGCGCGGGCAAAGGAACAAATTCCGGCGGCTCCGATGGGCCTGGTCGCGGCAGCCGGTATCCTCGCCGCTGCCCTGCTCACGGTGCAGATCTTTCTCGCCGGGCGTACCCGCCGCGCCCTGAACCCAGGACTGTTCGCCGCATCGATCGCCGCGTTCGTCTTCGTGGTGGATGCCGGGCAGTCGATCAAGAGGATCGACGCCGATCTGAGAGTCGCGACAAAAGACGCGGCGGGATCCGTCGCCGTTCTGTGGAATGCCCGCTCCCTGGCCTACCTCGAAGCCGCCGAGCAGAGCCGCGCGTCGCTCGACGGATCTCACGCGGCTGTTTATCGGAAAGCCTTCTCCGAGGCGGATGAAAAGTTGCGCGCCGATCTCGGGCAGGAGATGAATAACGCCGTGATTCCGGGGGAACGCGAAGCCGCTGAAGAGGCCGGGAGGCATCATCAGGAATGGATCCACACCGCCCAGACCACGCCGGTAAAACCGGGCAGCGCCGGGATGGAGGAATTCGACAAGGCCATCGGCAAGACCATCGCGATCGATTACGCCGCCCTCGAAGACGCCGTCTCGCGCAGCGAGCGTGAATCCCGGGACCTCTCCATCGCGGCCGCTGTCTTCACTGGCCTCATCTGCCTCTTCGCGTGGCTCGGCCTGCGCCCGAGACTCAGGGAGTATTCTGCTTAGCCGTCCCGCCGAACTGCGTGCACGTCGCGCCCGGCACGATGTTGCGCAGCAATCCGGAAAGCACCGATCCCGCGCCCACTTCGTACCAGCGTTCCACCCCGGCTGAGGACATCCGCCGGATAGAATCCGTCCAGCGAACCGGATTGGGCACCTGCTGGTAGAGACCTTCCCGCGCGTCTGATCCTGTCCGAACCTCCGCCGCCTGCCAGTTGTTGATCAGCGGAACAGAGAGGTCCGCGAATGAACTCGCGTCCAGATCGGCCTTGAGCCGCTCCTGCGCCGGTTGCATCAACGGACAGTGAAACGGAGCGCTGACTGCCAGCGCCACAACCTTTCTCGCGCCCGCCGCCTTGCCGAGTTCCATAGCACGTTCAACGGCGCCCTTATTTCCGGCGATCACGATCTGATCGGGCGAATTCAGATTCGCGGCGGTCACCACCTCGCCCTGCGCCGCCTGAACGAGGACCTCATCGAGTTTGCCCTCGGGAAGCTTCAGAAAAGCCGCCATCGCCCCGACGCCCGCCGGAACCGCCTCCTGCATGTAGCGTCCGCGTTTCCGCACGAGGCGCAACGCCTCGGCGAAATCCAGCGAACCAGCGGCCACCAGCGCCGAATATTCGCCCAGGCTGTGCCCTGCTACAAAATCCGGTTCGCCGGCTTCCGTCCGCAGGACGGTCCATGCCGCCACCGAGACGGCCAGAAGCGCCGGTTGCGTGTTTTCCGTCAGCTTCAGCGCTTCCTCCGGCCCGTTGAAGCAGAGCTCGGACAATCTGAAGCCAAGAGCCTCGTCAGCCTGTTCGAAACGCTCGTGCGCGGCGGGGAAATTCGTGTCGAGCCACTTGCCCATGCCAGGATATTGAGACCCTTGGCCGGGAAAAAGAAAAGCAGTTTTCATGCGATCAGATCAATTTTCGCGCGAGGACTTCGCCGGACGATTGCGAAGCTTAAACGGACGCCATCATACGGCGGATCGGTTCGTTGTCAGCGTAGACCCGCCATTCCGTAACCTGTCCGTTCTGCACCGTGGCGCGCCACGCAGCCGGCGTCTGCCATTTATTTTCTGGCATCAGCTTTCCGTCTTTCGTGTAAGTCCCGCGAGCCGTCCCGATCATCACGGCCACCGGCCCGAAGGTGTACGTCTCGTCGATCAGCAGCGAGTAATCGGGCACCATGCGGAAATACCCGGTCCAGCCCTTCTCCATCGCCTCGCGGCCTTCCACAACGGCGCCCAGCGAATCGACGAACACGTGGTTCTTTGACATCAGCTTCGAGATTCCGGCGACGTCCTGCCGGTTGATGGCGTCCGCGAACGCGAGCGCGACCTCCAGCACCGGCTCCGATTTCGCAGGCTTCGCGAACAGGCTCAAAGTTCTACCAGTTTATCGGTTTTCCCGGCGTCAGTTCCCGCACTTCTGTGCCCTGCGGGACCAGTTTCTGCAATTCGTTCGGACGGCCAATGAGTGGAGGAAACGTTCCGAAGTGCATTGGGATCACTGTCTTCGCTTTCAACAGACGCGCCGCGACCGCCGCTTCTTTCGGGCTCATCGTGTAGAAATCCCCGATCGGAAGAAACGCCAGTTCCGGCTGATACAGCTCGGCGATAAGCGCCATGTCGCTGAATACGTTCGTATCGCCGGCGAAGTAGACAGTTCGCCCATCCTCAAACTTCAGGACATACCCGGCCGCCTCGCCGCCATAGATGATGCTGCCGTCGTCATCCGTAATCCCGCAACTGTGCACCGCGTGCGTCATCGTCGCCGTCACCGCCCCGGCCTTCTGCGTTCCACCCTTGTTCATGCCGCTGCAGTTGGGCACGCCTTTCTTCTTTTCGAGCCAATAACATGTCTCGAAAATGCCGATTACCTTGGGATGGAACTTCTTCGCCAGCGGAACCACGTCATGAATGTGGTCGAAATGGCCGTGCGAAATCAGAATCGTGTCGCAGCGCGTGATTTCGAATTCTTTCGGATATGCCGGATTCCCGTCCGTCCAGGGATCGAGAATCAGCGTTTCGCCGCCAGGCAGAACGAACTGAAAGGTGCCATGACCGAGCCAGGTAATCTCCATGGCCGCGATTATGGCATGGCTTTCGGAATCGCCAGTGAAACCATCGGACTAATCACGCGCGCCGCCTTCGCTCCCGCGAGCCATCCTCGTACCTTCGGCAGAATCGCCTCCGCCGCCCGTTCGCCCTCCTCAATCATCCGTGCGGCGCTCGCGAATCCATCCCATGCAATCCCGCCCACCTGAGGCACGATCACAGCGTCCGAATGCCGCCGCCAACTCTCTTCATTCCGCTCCATCATGATCTGGAAACAGCGATTCACCACTTCAAACATGTTGTGCGGACGGGAATCATCATGCGGCGCGGGAATGCTCACGGAAATCACGCGATTCGCGCCCATCTTTCGAGCCAATAGCGCCGGCACCTCAACCGACATGGCGCCATCGACCAGGAGCCGGCCCTCAAACTCGACCGGCCGGAACAGCCCCGGATACGAGCAGGAGGCCCGAATAGCCGGAGCCACATCTCCGGTGCCGCGAAAAATCACCGGTTCGCCCTTCTGAATATCGGTCGCGATCACTCCCAGCAGCAGCTTCATATCTTCGAAGCGCATATGCTTCAGGAGCCGCGCCAGGAAGTTCGTCATGCGCTCGCTGCACACCAGCCCAAGACGGCAAACGCTCCATCGCGCAACATCGCCGAACCGCATTGCGCAGGCGATACGGCCGATCTCGTCCGCAGTCGCACCACTCGCGAACGCCGCGCCAACCACCGCGCCCGCACTCACGCCCGTGACGCAGTGCAACGGGATGTTCTCGCGCTCGAAAACTCTCAGAATGCCGATATGGGCGATCGCTCGGGCAAACCCACCGCCCAGCGCCAGCCCGATTCGGACCTCACCCGACCGACTGAACGGCCGGCGGTGGAGTGTCTTCCTGAGCCAACCCGTTCTTCGCAGCATCTTTCAGCCCTCCCAGCGCACTACGACTAAGCTATAGCATTCGTGATGCCAAAGGACTAATCGTTTCTTCTCTTGCGCTTAGAGTGAGCGCTCTTGTACTTACGCTACCTTTCGGTGGATTTCAGCCAGCGCTCCGGCGAACGCCTGCAGGTCGGACTCGTCGTTGTAGAAATGCGGCGAAACGCGCAGGTTGCCGTGCCGCGCCGCCACGATAATCCCCTGCGATGCGAGTTCCTTCGCCAGCGCAGACGCATCGCCGGTCGGCCATCGAGCCGCCACAATGTTCGATCCCGGATGCCGAACCTCAGCCCCGAACTCCCTCAAAACATCGCCAGCCATCGCTGCAAGACTCAGGACGCGTTTTTCAATCCGCTCCGGACCGATTTCGGAAATCATCCGCACCGACTCCTGCATGGCGTAGAGCGACGGAAAGTTCAGCATCCCGCCTTCATACCGCTCCGCGCCCTCCGGCAAACGCGGCGGACCATGCTGCAGGTCGTCCACGCCTCTCCATCCCTGGTCGCTTCGCCACCCGATCACCGCCGGAGGCAGCGTCCGCCGAAGTTCGGGCGAGATGTAGAAGAACGTGGCGCCGTTCGGGCACATCAACCACTTATATCCATCCACCGCAAGCAGATCCGGCTGCGCTTCGTTCACATCGAACGGCAGCGCGCCCATGCTCTGCGTCGCATCGACGTAAAGGAGCGCGCCCGCCTCGTGCGCCATCCGCGAGATCGCCTTCAGATCCGGCCGGTACCCGTTCGAATAGTTCACGCTGCTGATCACCACAGCGCGCGTCCGCTCCGGAATACGCTGGATCTCCGGCAATTCAAGCAGCTCGGCGCCCCGCTCCCTCAACTGATTCGCGTAGTAATACTGATTCGGAAACTCGTCCGTCAGCGTGACAATGCGATCGCCGGCCCTCCACTCCATTCCGCCCAGGAACAGCGACAGAGCGGAACAAGCCGTATTCAGAAATCCAACATCATCCGCCGAACAATGAATCAGCCGCGCAACGTCCGACCGCAATTCGTCCATATCGTCGAACCACGTCAGAAAGTCCTCGCAGGCGTATCGGTCGCGGCGTTCAAAATGGCGCTGCGTCGCGCGCTGCGAGCGAAGCGGGACCTGTCCATAGGTCGCCGTGTTCAGATAAACTGCGTTCCGGAGGGAGGGAAACTCGGGCCGGATGGCGCTCCAGTCGAATGGCTTCTCCATCCATCGATGATATCGAAGGGCCTAGCCCAAAAATGGGGTTCGGGACGGGGTCGCTGTGTTACGATGATCCTTAATTTGCGCAAGCAGCCCGCCTCGCATTTTGAATCACTTAGATGAATCTTCGCTCGCTTTTCAGCCTCTTCTCGTCCGATCTTGCCATCGATCTGGGCACCGCCAACACGCTCGTTTTCGCCAAGGGTAAAGGCATCGTCGTTAACGAGCCTTCGATCGTCGCGCTGAACAAAACCACGGGCGACGTCGAAGCAGTCGGAAAAGAAGCCAAGGAGATGCTGGGCCGCACTCCCGGGAACATCGTCGCGATCAAGCCGATGAAGGACGGCGTAATCGCCGACTTCAAAGTGACCGAGAAGATGCTCAATTACTTCATCCAGAAGGCGCACAACCGCAAGATGCTGGTGCATCCGCGCATCGTCATCGGCGTGCCCAGCGAAATTACCCAGGTGGAAAAGCGCGCGGTCATGGATTCGGCTTATCGGGCCAAAGCCAGCGAAGTGCACCTCGTCGAACAGGCGATGGTGGCGGCGATCGGAGCTGGTCTCCCTATCACGGAGCCCTCCGGCAACATGGTGGTCGATATCGGCGGCGGCACGACGGACGTCGCGGTCATCTCCCTTTCCGGCATCGTCTACTCACGTTCTGTTCGTGTCGCCGGAAACGAGATGGATGACGCGGTCCATCAGTACCTCAAGCGCAAGTACAACCTTCTGATCGGTGAGCGCACCGCCGAAGCTATCAAGATCGAAATCGGCTCGGCGTTCCCGCTCGATCGCCCGCTCACGATGGAGATCAAGGGCCGCAACCTGATCGAAGGCGTCCCGAAGACCATCACCATCAACGACAGCGAGATCCGCGATGCGCTCGAAGACAACATCGCGACCATCGTGAACGCCATCCGGGTGGCGCTCGAGCGCACCCCGCCCGAACTCAGCGCCGATATCAGCGACCGCGGTATCGTTCTCACCGGCGGCGGCGCGCTGATCCGGAACCTCGATAAGCGTATTCGCGAAGAAACCGGCCTTCCCGTATCGATCGCCGACGACCCGCTCGCCTCCGTCGTCCTCGGAACGGGCAAAATGCTGAGCGATTTCAAACTGCTGCGCAAGATTTCCATCGATAATTGAGCGAAAATCGATAGCAGAGAGTCACGGCGGAAGAGCCGCCGCGAGTCGACTTTCAGACCGAGTAGATAAATGGAATCTCTCTTTTATCGGTATCGGAACATCACGGTGTTGCTGGTTGTGCTGTTCGCCCAACTGGTGCTGCTAGCCTGGCAGGTGAAAAGCGACAAGGACGTTCCGCTCGTCCGCGTCTGGGCCATATCCGCCGTCGCGCCGGTGGCGAGTTCCATTGAAGGAGTACGTAACGAGACCACCGGTTTCTTCAGCAACTACTTTGAGCTGAAGAACGCCCGGGCGCAGAGCCAGAAGCTTCGCACCGAAGTCGATTCGCTGCGCCTCGAAAACCAGTTCCTGAAAAACGAACTCGAATCTGCTCGCAGGGCCGAAGCTCTCGCCGGATTTCAGTCCCACTCGCTCTCGAAGATGATCGGAGCCCGCGTCATCGGCACGACGTCGGCGATGGGCTCCAAAGCGGTTCTGATCGACCGTGGAACAGCGGCGGGAGTAAGGAAGGGGATGGCGGTGGTCACCCCCGATGGCATCGTCGGGCGCGTGATGGCGGTCTACCCGTTCGCAAGCCAGGTTATGGGCGTGACGGATCCCGGTTTCGCCGCGGGCGTTGAATCCCAGAAGAACCATACGCACGGCGTACTCAAGGGCGTCGGTAACGAAAGCGCCCGTATCGACTACGTTCCGACGGGCCAGAAGATCGACGTTGGCGAGATGGTGTTCACGTCGGGCGAAGACCGTATCTTCCCCAAAGGCCTGCCGGTCGGCAAGATCACGTCGGTAAAAGAAGGCTCGAATTTCCAGGAAATCTACGTGCAGCCGACGGCCGTCGAATCCGCGCCCGAAGAGGTTCTCGTCATCGTGGATCCGGTGCATCAGGAGATCCCTGAGGCGCCTGCATCTGACGCGCCTGTTTTCCTTGCGCCTGATGTGAAGCCCGACTCGACGGCCGGCGCCGAGCCGGGCGCGCCTACCCGCACCACAGCGGACCAGATGCTTGAGCAGTATAAGAAGATCGGCGCGGCTCAGAATCATCAGTTCGGCGAGGGCGGTCCGGGCACGCCGCCGCCGAATTTCAATCTGAAGGTGCCGGGCGTGAACGCTCCCGCGGCGCCCGCCGGCGCTCCCGCGAAGCCGGGCGTTCCCGGTGCATCCGGCGCGACTCAGCCGAGAACAGCCACCCCGGCCGGCTCGGGTTCCGCGCCGCCGAACTCCGTAAAACCGCCCGCGCCGCCGGGCAGCCAGACCATCAGAACGGCGCCGCCCGCTGTGCCCGGTTCTCAGCCTGCGGCAAGACCGCCGGTCGTAACCGCCCCCGGTGCGGTATCCGGCGCGGCGCGGCCCGCTCAGCCGCCCGCGACAACGCAGGGAACCGCGCCGCCGCCGCGTCCCAAGCCTGAACCCGTTACCGAGCCCTGATGGCCTACTCGACGGACCGAATTCTGGTTGATGACGCGCGCCAGGTGCGCCGCTCCAAATTCTCGCTCTGGGTCTTTTTCGCGATACCGCTCGCTGCACTCATCATCCAGGTCTACCTGCCGCTGTTTCAGACGCTGCGGTTCGTATCGCGCATCGAACTTCCCCTCCTGGTGACCGTCTACTTCGCGTTGATGCGCCGTTCGCAGATTCGCGGCCTTACGCTGGGCATGGCTCTCGGGCTTGCGCAGGACTCTCTGCTTTCGCAGCGGATCGGAATGTTCGGCATCTGCAAAACCCTCGTCGGTTACTTCGCGGCTTCCATTGGCATGCAGTTCGACGTTGAGCATCCCTTCGTCCGCATGATCCTCTGCGTGATCTTTTACATATTTCACCAGTTCATGTATTGGGTCCTCCAGCGGGCCCTGCTCGACCAGCCGGTGATCTTCGATATCCAATCCACGGCAATACTGGCGGGCGTGAACGCCATCATCGGCGTCGCGCTTTTTCACTTCCTCGACAAACTCCGCGCCCGCGAATAAGACTTCCACAACCTGGTGTAAGGAATCGCGCTTTGGATGGCTTCCTGCCCCTTTATGCGCGAGCGATGGAACCATGGAAGGAGCGCAGATACCGGTCGTTCGCACGCACCGCGCGAACAAGGGCCTACGCGACCGGGCGCTGGATGCGCCGCCATCAGACCGCGATCTTCGCATCCGTGCTGATCCCGGTTTGTCTGGGATTGGGCGCGTTCGGCTATGCATACTGGCATTACTCCCGCATCATCGATAAAAAAATGAAGGACGGCCCCTTCGCCGACGCGGTGAACGTCTATGGCGAACCTTTCGTCCTCACGACCGGTGACCCGCTCAGCGTGGAAGACGTGGAGTCGGAACTTCACCTGACCGGCTACCGCCAGGCGCCTGACGGTCAACCCGGGACGTTCCGCATCGAGAGCGGCGTGGCTGAAGCGGTTTCCAGCGACGGAACTCACGCGCGAGTAACGGTCGCCGGCAATCGCGTTGCGCGAATACAAGTAAATGGCCGCGCCGCGAATAGCTGGACGGTCGGCGCGCCCTTCCTCGCCAACCTGAACGCATCGCGCGAAAAGCGCGTCATCGTCTCCTTCGACCAGATTCCGCCCGTCCTGGTCAAGGCTGTTTCCTCTGCCGAGGACAAACACTTCTTCACGCACGAAGGCATCGACGTCCCGCGTATCATCAAGGCCGCGTATGTCGATCTCCGTTACCACAAAAAGCAGCAAGGCGCCTCCACGCTCACCATGCAGCTTGTGCGTGACCTTTATCTGGAACCCGACAAGCGCTGGAAGCGCAAGATCGCCGAAACCATGATGACCATCCACGTCGAACACGAATGGTCCAAGAAGAAGATCTTCGAAACCTACGCAAACGAGGTGTACCTCGGCCGCCAGGCTTCTTACAGCATTCACGGATTCGCCGAGGGCGCTCAGTTCTTCTTCGGTAAGCGTCTGGCCGATATCACGCTTTCCGAAGCCGCTACGCTTGCGGGAATGGTGCAGCGCCCGAGCCACTTCAATCCGTATCGCAATCCCGAAGCGACCAAAGAGCGCCGCGATATAGTGCTCTCGCTCATGCGAGCCAACGGGTACATCGATGACGCCCAGTACCGCGAAGCGGTAGACACGCCGCTGACCGTAGCAGGCCCGCATGTCAAAGAGGATGCGTTCGGCGCGTCGTATTTCCTCGACCTGGTCACGGACGATCTGGATGAGATCCCTCATGAGGACGTCGCGTCAGATCGCGACGGCGCCCGCACCGTTGATTCCACCATCGATCTCAACCTCCAGCGGGCCGCCACCGACGCGATCCAGTCCGGCATGTCGGAAGTCGATAAACAGCTCGCCGCGAAATATAAGAAGTCCGGCGTCAAAGCCGAAGCCGCGCTTATCGCGCTAGACCCGCATACCGGCGAAATTCGCGCCGTCGTCGGCGGGCGTGACTACGCAGCAAGCCAGCTCAACCGCGTTCTCGCCAAACGCCCTCCGGGTTCGGTATTCAAGCCGTTCGTCTACGCAGCGGCGATCGATACGGCGGTCGAAGGAGGCAATCGCGTGCTCACGCCCGCCAGCACCGTCGATGACTCGCCAACCACCTTTTGGATAGGGCGAACGGCGTACACCCCCGCGAACTTTAAGAACGAAAGCTACGGAACCCTGACCTTCCGGCAAGCCCTCGCGAAATCGGATAACGTCGCGGCGGTTAAAGTAGCCCAGATGGTCGGCTACGACAAAGTCGTCGCCATGGCGCGCCGACTGGGTTTGAACCATGACATCAAACCTACCCCCTCCGTCGCGCTGGGAAGCTACGTAGTGACTCCTTTGGAAATGGCGGGCGCTTACACGGCGTTCGCAAACGGGGGAATGTGGGTGAAGCCCCACATTCTTCGTACCCAGCCGTCGGACGCCCATCAGGCCATAGACCCCCGTGTGGCGTACGTGATGGTCAACATGCTCGAAGAAGTGCTGCGCAGCGGCACGGCCGCCGGCGTTCGGTCGCGTGGATTCAATCTCCCCGCCGCTGGTAAGACCGGCACCTCTCACGACGGCTGGTTCGCCGGCTTCACCTCGCAGTTGCTCTGCGTCGTGTGGGTCGGTTTCGACAACTACCAGGAACTGGATCTTGAAGGCGCGAAATCCGCCCTTCCCATCTGGACCGATTTCATGAAGAAAGCGGCGCAGTTCGGCCGCTACCGTAACGCAACGGAATTCCCCGGAGTCAGCGGAATCGATTCAGTGAAGATCTGCAATCGCAGCGGAAAACTGGCGGGCGAATATTGTACGAACACCCGGATGGAAGTTTTTATCTCGGGCACAGCGCCTCAGGATATATGTGACGTGGATCTTCCGGATGCGGCGCCGCTGCCCGTAGCGCCGGTCGCGAGCGAATATGCCTTGGCGCCGACAGTCGCGCCTGCGGCCCAGCAGAGCCAGCCAGCCCCGCGTCCGCAGCAGCCCGCCGCTCCGCCTCCGGAACCAGCGCCCGCACGTCCGCCGGCTCAAGCGCCGCCAGCGCCGACACGCGTACCTGCGCCCACTCCGGCTACGGAAGGCAACAGCGGCGTTCAGCCCTAAAGTCGATTAGTCGACTACAACGTGAGTGCCGCGCGGCGCGCCGCCCTTGCTCACCTTGTCAATGCGTTCGTCGAGAATCCTGCGAATCCCCTTGAGGAACTCCACGCGCGACTGCCGGAAGTGATTCGACACCTCTTCCGACGGCCCGATGTCGCGGAAAAACTTCCTCATATGATCACTGGCCTCGCAAAATATGCAGCCGGAAGCCTGGTGAGTCTGCGCAGTCTGCTCTGTCATACGTTGCTCCTCAACTCTACTATCAGCATAGTCCCTTCCATGCGGGCCGAAGAGGGGGTCAGATTGGTCATCGACGTGGGCAGCCCGATGTGCCGCCTGAGAGTACCAATTTCCACCACCAGCTCGTCTTCCTTCTTGAACAATCCGATCTCGCCCTTCTCAGCGAACGGCATCGCCAGCCGTATCTGATACTGCCCATCTACACGTACGAAGGAATAGGGGCGTTCGGTTCGGGAAACTTTCGCGGGATCGACATCGCCGTCATACAGCACCTCCGCGAGTTCCTTTAGTCGCTCCACTCCCAGAACCTGGCTCTTGAAAAGTGGCACTCGCGACACCGGCACGGGCGCGAAGTACGTTTCGATCTCCGACAGCACCTTTCCCTGGAGTTCCCGCCAGCCTTCGAAAAACTCGTCGTGAATCTCGACCGGAAACAGCCGGTTCACGATGATCCGATCTACCGTCAGTCCATGGACCGAAAAATAGACGAAAGCCCGTTGTGTCTCGCGCAGAACCATCTTTTCGGCGTTGGTCACCAGCCGGACGCTCGTCGTCTTCGCGTCCTCCAGAACCGTGTCGATCCCCTCCACCTTATTAAACAGATCGCGGATGTTCTGAAAGTACGAGTCCGCCGGAAGTTCGACCGGAGCCACGCGATTGGCGATCGGCCGTATCGCCCGAAACAGCTTCCGCTCCCACGAAAACACATGCTTCATGTACCAATCCAGCGTGGTGGGCAGACTGATGAACCGCAGGCTTTCAGCAGTGGGCGCGCAATCGAGTACGACAACGTCGTACTCCGAACTGCGCCGGTACTGGTTCACGTACATCAGCGCGCTGAGTTCTTCCATACCGGGGAAGATGGCCATCTCTTCCGCTTCCACGTCGCCCAGCCCGCTCGTGCGCAGCAGGGACGTGATGTAGCCCGATATCTCTTGCCAGTGCTTCTTGATCTCCCTTTGAACGTTCACCTCCTGAATCCAGAGGTTCTCGCTGACTTTCACCGGCTCGCCCGTCGCGCCATGAAAAAGCTGCTGCCCGAGATCGAAGGAATCCGCCAGGCTGTGCGCCGGATCGACGCTCATCACCAGCGTCTTGTGGCCGACGTTTGCGCATTGCACGCCCGTAGCCGCGGCAACGCTGGTCTTGCCGACGCCGCCCTTGCCGCTGTAGAGAAGAATTCTCATAGTTCAATAATGTCAGCTACGCGGGACGCGCCCGCACGGTTCGACACAAGAGTGATCGAAACTGCGTACTACACGTTCAACCATGCTGCCGCGTCGTGCTCTGAGAAGACAGTTCGCGGGAAATGACGTGCGGCGGCCGAAAAATTATGGATCTTAATCTATATGAAGTTCTGATTATCAGCTTTGCGGCGAACTCCCTGGGCCGTGAAAAAGAATACGATTGCAGGGGGGACACAGCAGCTATTTGGTAATCGCCTTGACGGGCGCGAAGGGCAACCCTAGAATCTCGATAAAGGAGACGCATGAGCAACTTACCCCCAGTGCTCAGATCGGCTGGTCTGATGACGGTTTGCGCACTCGCGATAACTCAGTTGACACTCTACTCTAACCATCGAAGCGCGACCAACATAGTGGATGGACGCGGCGCCCGCCTAATCGGATTCTTCGACGGGTTACGGGCCCATCCGAATCTAGGCAAGCTTGCCGCGAAGGAGAGATCCATAGATCATCTCCCTGCTTGCGCGCGCGAGAAGAAAGATTGGACGGGACGCCTGCTCTCGTTCATTTGGGAAGAAACGGTCGTGCACGCCCAGACCGACTGTCCGATGGGCGATGAGTCCTCATGTAACACTTATACCTACCCATATCCCTACCCGTGCGGCGGACTGTGCTGTGACGGCGAGCCCCCGTGCGGAAGCTACTGGGCCTCCGTTAGCGATATGGACAACGCCAACGTGGGCACTTACAACGATGGCTCCCTGGGATGTAACATCACCGGCTGCACGTGCAACCAGACGCAATGCGTCGTTACTTAATAGTCACCTGTAAATTCGCTTGTGCGCAGGAGAATCTTTAATGAAATCCATGAAATCCCGATGTTTATTTATGATTGTATGCGCTCTCGCTGTGCCCTGCATGCTCAATGCCGCTGGATTGAGTACTTCGTGGCAGGCTTCAGTGGGAGAAGGCGCTGCGAACCGGCCCATGCCAATCTGGAGCGGCGGGGTCCTGGTAACTTTGGACGCCTATGGTACCCTCGCGCCTCACTTCGTTTGGTACGACAAGTCAGCAAACATAGTCGGGCAGACAACGCTTTCCATCCCCGGCGCTGTCTACGTGCTCGTGCGCAGTTACGCGCACGCGCCCGACGGAGCCACGGTGGCCTGTGGCTCCGCGACCGACGCACAGGGCCGGACTGGTACATACGTGGCGACCCTTCCGGGGAACGGGGGCCCGACCAATATCGTCAGAACCAGCCCCTACAGCCCCCAAAGGATCGCAATCACCTCCGATGGTAGTGTATGGACCGTCGGCTACGAACCCAAGGCCGGCGCGCGGCAATCGCAACCCGAGCCCACGGCCAATATTGTGCGCCGCTGGGACCGCAACGGCAACTTGACCGGGTCTTGGTTACCCCAAAGCTCCCTCGCGGACGCGTTCCGCACCCTCGCGTTCGACAACGCTTTTGCCGCCTCGCCCACGGGTGTGGTCTGGTACTCATCTTATACTGGAACTCTCACCGAAGTCTCTCTGACAGGGCAGGTCAGCCAGATCTCAGCCCCGCTTCCCGGTGGTTCCGCATTTCACTTAATGGGTATGACGGTAACAGACTCGGGCAAGGTAGTCGTAGCGTACAAAAACATCTCGCATTGGGGAGTGATGGTTCTCGACCGCACCCCGAATCAGTGGAAGGAGATTCAGGGCGGCCCCAAACCCGGTGGTCTCGATTTTTTCATCTACGGGTCCGATGCGGATAACGTCGTCGGCCGCCTCGGGGGCCGCCCCGGGGACTTCACTGCTTTTTCCGTGAATTAAGGCTCTCGATACTCAACCCCGTGCGCCGGGTCGACGCTCATCACCAGCGTCTTGTGCCCCACGTTTGCGCACTGCACGCCGGTAGCCGCGGCAACGCTGGTTTTACCGACACCGCCTTTGCCGGCTGTAGAGAAGAATTCTCATACCTCAATTGTCAGGTACGGGAAAACCCGCCGCGCGCTTCGCCGTGAGAGCCGCGCGAGCCGTGGAATGAGATCAGACGATTTCGCTGTTCAGCGCCGATCGCTCTGACGGATTGCCTGCGTCTGCCAGACCATGCGAACCCCGGCAGGCAAACGGAAGGGCTCGGAATTCAGGTAAAGGTATCCCACCCCTGCCATCGGCGGGTCGAAAGCCTCAGTCCAGCTTTTTTCTGTGACGAGGCGGCCTTGGTTCAAAACAGGTTGGTCTTCCGGCTCCTCAAGGTGTCGCAGCATCGACCCCTGGGTGCCCGGTATCGATTTCAGCCGCGCCACGAACTCCACACGCTCCTGACCCGCTTCAGCCTCGGAGAACTCCAGCCCGAGAAGCACATAGTCCGGACGGCCCTTGCGCCGTTCGAGCCGCCGTATACGGCCATAAGCGACAGAACCCTTCCTGAGCCACGTCTGATGGCCGCGCTTCACATCGCCTTCAATCAGCGCGCTTACTTCGTCGCCAACCTTTGAAGTGTTTACATTCACTTCCGTCGTAAGCCGCAGGGGGATCTCGAGATCGCCCGGCAGGGTAGTCGGACTTCTGACGGGCAATGTCTCCACGGGGCCGGCATCCGGTTCAGCCGAATCGAAACTGATCCGCGTGTCGCCTGTGAATTTTCGGCACCCCGCAAACCCGATCTGGTCGCGGCTCACCGATCCCGATGCTCTGGCCATTTGCATGACCGCCGATTGAGGCAAGGCCGCGCCCTCCAGGATCGCGAAATCGGCGTTGATCAGAACCGACGATAATTGCAACGCAGCGGGAATGTCGTCTGCCCGGACGCTCAGCCGAATGAGATCGAAGCTTTCCGGATCAACCCAAAACGAACCCGAATAGCTTACAGTCGCGCTGCCAAGCTCTGTGTGAATGCTGAATGATGCGTGAAGCGGGCCTACCACGTAGTTGACGCGAATGGCCTTGCGCCCGGAAATCTCCTCCGGGCCAACGACATCCATCGTTGCCAGACTGTGCAGAAACAGGTCTGCGCCAAAAGCGCTGAAGATTCCATCGCCGATCATTCCCCCGGCGACGAAAGAGGCAGCGGGTTTTTCTTCGAACCGTCGCGCGCCCGGCCAGGCAAACACCTCTTTCGAGCCGACCTTTGCCACCTCGAGCCGCACCACGTCAAGCTGCTCGAACTTCTTTGAAGGAGGTGTCAGTTGCTCGCGATAAATGGTTTCCGTACACGTGAAATTCGGAACTGCCGTTATTGTCTGGCGAATATGGCGCATTGCCCGCGAGAGGAAAAGGACGTTGGGCGGTAGATCGGACGTTTGCGCGCCCAACGCAGCAACCAGCGCCAGCCCAATACCAAGCGAACGGCCCATCGTCCCCTGTCCACTCTAGACTATTTTTGGCTTACGCAGGCCAGTTGCCCATCGCATTTCACGCAGATGCGGTGGGCGTCGGAGAGAAACCCAGGGCAATGACCGTCAATGCGAAAACCGGCGGACGGGCAAGGTCGATTAGCGGATGACGCTCGCGGAGAGGAAGAGTTCTGTGACCCTTCTTCCGGCGGCGCTCAAAAGCGAATGAGTCCGCGGTCCCACAACGGCTAAACTACAAAAACAATATGAAATCGATGCAATGGCGCGGCGTGATCCCTGCCATCACGACACCCTTTCGCGAAGATCTCTCGATCGACTACGAATTCCTTGCAAGCCACTGCAAATGGCTGGTCGAATCCGGGTGCGCCGGCGTGGTCGCGCTCGGCTCCCTCGGAGAAGGCGCCACCCTGACTCATCGCGAAAAGCGGCAGGTTCTCGAAACCTGCGCCAAGGCCATCGGAGATCGCGCGTACGTGGTCTCCGGCGTCTCCGCCCTGAGCACCGAAGACGCGATCCACTGCGCCCGCACTGCGGAGGAAGCGGGCTGCGACGGCCTCATGGTGCTCCCGCCCTATGTTTACGTGGGCGACTGGCGCGAAATGCGCGAGCACGTCGGCGCAGTCCTCAGCGCCACGCCGCTTCCGGCGATGCTCTACAACAACCCCATCGCCTACAAAGTGGATTTCCTCCCCGCCCAGGTCGTAGAACTGATGGACGCCTACCCCACGCTCAAAGCCATCAAGGAATCCAGCGCCGACGTCCGCCGCATCGCCGCCCTCCGCGCGCTCGCGGGCGACCGCCTCGAAATCCTCTGCGGAGTGGACGACCTGATCGTCGAAGCCGTCTACGCGGGCGCCGTCGGCTGGATCGCCGGCCTCGTCAACGCCTTCCCGGTGGAGTCGGTGAACCTCTTCCAGTCCGCCATGGACGGCGACAAAGAAAAAGCCTTCGAGATCTACCGCTGGTTCCTTCCGCTACTCCGCATGGACACAGTTCCGAAGTTCGTGCAGTTGATTAAACTCGTTCAACAGGAAGTCGGAATGGGCAGCCAGCGCGTTCGACCGCCGCGCCTGCCGCTCGTAGGACGCGAACTCGATGAGGCGCGCGCCGTCCTCGCCGAAGCCATGGCTCACAAACCGCGGAGATAATGTCCGACATGCGCCTCCTTGTTCTCGCGCTGCTTCCCATCGCCGGCCTTTGGGCGGCCGATCCCCACAGCGACTACCTCTCCGATATCAAACAGCTCACATCCGGCGGCGAGAACGCCGAGGCCTACTGGTCGCCCGACGGCAAGCGCCTCATCTTTCAGTCCACACGCGGCGATTCGAAATGCGATCAGATTTATGTCATGAACGCCGACGGATCGAATCAGCATCGCGTCTCGAACGGCGAGGGCCGCACCACCTGCGGCTATTTTCTGGGCGACAACAAACACATCCTGTACGCCTCCACGCACCTCGCAGGCCCCGCTTGCCCGCCCGATGCCGATCGCTCGAAGGGGTATGTGTGGGCGGTCTATCCGAGCTACGACATCTTCGTCGCAAATGATGACGGCTCGGATCCGAAGCGCATTACCACCGCGAATGGCTATGACGCCGAAGCCACCGTCAACTGGAAGACCAACAAGATCGTCTACACCTCCCTCGCTTCCGGCGACCTCGACCTTTGGACCATGAACCCGGACGGCTCCGGCAAGAAGCAGATCACCCACAGCTATGGCTACGACGGAGGCGCCGTTTTCTCGCGTGATGGCAAGCAAATCGTTTGGCGCGCCGGTCATCCTGCGACTCCCGAAACCAAGCAGAAATACGCCGACCTGCTGAAAGAGAACCTCACCAGCCCTTTCAAAATGGAACTCTTCATCTCGGACGCGCAGGGCGGCCACATCAAACAACTCACCGACTTCGGCTGCGCCTCTTTCGCCCCGACCTTCACGCCCGACGGCAAACAGATCCTGTTCTCATCCAACAAACACGACTGCGACGGCCGCAAATTCGAGCTTTACCTGATCAACACGGATGGCACGGGCCTGAAACAGGTGACGAACTTCGACGGCTTCACGTCGTTTCCGGAATTCTCGCCCGACGGCAAAACGCTGGTATTCGTAACGGACTGGAAAGCCGCGTCGCGCTACGAATTCAACATCTTCACCGCGGCCTGGAAACAGCCGTAATCTCTTCCGGCGTCATCGTTCTCCAGGCCCCGATCTTCAGATCCCCGATCTGAATCGGTCCGATAGCCGTGCGTACAAGCTTCAGCGTCTTACTGCCCGCCGCTTCGATCATGCGCCGAACCTGACGATTGCGCCCTTCGGTGATCGCAATCTCGATGTGCGTGTTCTTCGCCGAATCACGCACGCGCCGCACGAGCGCCGGAAGCGTAGGACCGTCCTTCAACTCCACCCCGCGCCGCAACTGCTCGAGCGCTTCATCGCTCAGAACGCCCGCGCATTTGACCAGATACGTTTTCCGAACCTTGTGTTCCGGATTCGTCAGACGCTCTGCGAACTGAGTATCGTTCGTCAGAATCAAAAGCCCGCTCGTATCCTGATCGAGCCTGCCCACTGGCGACACGAACGTGTCTACATCGCCAATCAGATCGTAAACGGTCGGACGCCCCTCCGGATCGCGGAACGTCGTGATGTATCCCGTCGGCTTATAAAGCAGGATGTAAACCCGCTCTTGTACCCGAAGCGGCTTCCCGTCAAAAGCAATTCGGTCTCGCCGGAAATTAATCCAGTGATCCGGGTTCTCGACAACGCGCCCGTTCACCGTCACTCGTCCCGCATGAATCCAGCTTCGAGCCTGCGTGCGCGAACCGATCCCCGCCTTCGAGAGCACGCGCTCTAACGTCTTCTGCGGAGCTTTCTTCTTCAGTGCAGGATTACCTTCGCGAGTCCCGTATTACTCCCGCTGTCCGCCACGCGAATCGCCACGACATGCTCGCCCGGAGGGATGTTTTCGAGCTTCAGGCGAAACTGTTCGGTGTTCGAATCCAGCACGCCATCGACCGGCGCCACCGGAGTCCACGGACCCGCGTCCACGCTCCACTCCGCCCGCCTCAGCGCGGATGCGGAATCCTGCGCTTCGAAAACGATCTCCGTGCGGCTCGAAGACGTGATCCGAATCACCGGCGGCGTGTTGTCGATCAAAACCGGCGAACTCACCAGATCGGCATCCTTCGCCGAATCCGGCGGATTCGCCTCGCGATCCGACGCATTCACCTTGAAGAAATACCGCCCGTCCGGCAGCGCATCGCCATCAAGCGTGAACGTATTGTCGTGCAGATTCGATTTGAGAACCTTCCATTCACGCTCTCCATCGCCGCGATACGCAAGCTCATAAACGAGCTTGTCACTGTCCGGATCGTCCGCCTGCCAGGAGATCAGCATCTGCTGCGGAGTCGCGCGCGAGAGCGTCTGAGTCGGCGTTCCCGTAGATGCCGTCGGAGTCGCATCTCCTGTATCGGTCACCGTCACCGTATAAGGAGCCGTCGCCGAACCCGCCGTGCTTGTGGACTGCGCCGCAGTCTTCGAAGTCCCGCCGGTCGCAAGCTGCGTCATCACGGTAATGGACCGAACGATCGGCGGATTGTTCTGCGGCAGGTACGCCGCGCTCACGTTATCGATCACGGCGCCCGTCCCAGAGAGTTCCGCCTCGAACTGCAGGTACCGAGCATTCGGGCTCGCGATCTGCACGCCCGACGCTTCGCGCACCGGCGCGGACCAGTCGCTCCAGGTCGTGTCCGGCCGCAGACTGTTGCCCGACCGCGTCCGGAACGTGACGGACCCGGCGCCGTTCTCGCCCTGCCACCGAAGCTTGCCCCAACGCGCAATCCCGCCCGCATCGAACACGGGGGATTCATATGTCCCTTTGCTGCCGGCGCCGCCCAGCCGGTAAATCTTCCCCATATTCGCGGTCGCCGCGAGCAGCGTTCCGTTCATCGAAAACAACCGCGTCGCCTCGGACTCGTTCGTCTGCGCCACCAGTGTCAGCTTGTGGTCTTTCGTCAGCCGGTAAACACGTCCGCTCTGATCGGTCCCGAAATAAATCTGCCCGTTATCCGCGGGCAGGATGTCGTAGACGTTCTCTTCCTTCGAACTCCACAGCGTGTCGACCGTGTTATCGGGATTGATGCGATAAATGGCGCTTTTCTCGATATTCGACAGATCGACCGCGCTCGCCGGCGTCGTCGCCACTGTGGGAGTCGCCGATGCCGGAGCCGCCTGCTGCGGCTTCTGCGGTTCCGGAGGCGTCGGCTTCAGGTCACCGCTCGAATCCGCCGTCACGGTAATCGTCGTCGTCGCGGCGCCGCCCGAATCTGTCGAAACGGTCGTATTCGTCTGCTGCGCCGCAAGTACCTTCTTCGAAAGCGCCCCGCCTAGCCCGACCGCATACACGCTTCCATCCGCATTCGAGGCAATCGCGCGAATCTCCGGAAGCGTCGAATCGTAAAGCGCGAATGCTTTGTCCTTCCCCGTCACGCGATACAGAATTCCGTTCGGTTCCGTGCCCGCCAAAAGACCGCCGCGCGGATCTACCATCAGACCCGTAACGTTTCCCTGCCCCGTCGAGTAATACTCCTCGCCCTGACCCGCCGCCGTAATCCGGAAGATCTTCCCGCCGTCGCTCGTCCCCGCATACAGCGCGCCATCGGAACCAATCGTCAGCGCCCAGATGTACTTCGTCTTCGGATCGAAATATTCGGTCGCTTTGCCGTTTTCGATCCGGTAAATCTTCCCGTCCGGCGAACTCGCCGCGTAGACCACGCCGTTGCGGTCCACCGCCACCGCGAACACCTCGGGACGCGGCGCGGTCCACACCAGGGTTGCTTTGCCTTTCGCATCAATCCGGAACACTCTGCCGCGATGCCCCGTCGCCGCATACAGCGATCCGTCCGGAGCCGCCGCCGCATTCCAGATCACGGGCTGTTCCGATGCGAAGAACGTATCCAGCTTCGGCGCAAGGCTCAGCCGCCCGTCGCGCCCCAGCGACACACCTTCGAACTTCCCCTTGATGAAGTCCGAAAAACTCGTCATCTCCCAGACCGCGGGACTCGAGCCCCAGGCCACCATCGGTCTGACCAAGAGAGCCGTTAGAAGAATCGCCGGCGCGAAAAACCGGCGCTTCACTCTTTAACCTCCAGTTGGACCGTCTTGGAACCCGTCACCATCATGCCCGGAGCATCTATGACGATCTCGGCGATCTTCGAGTTGCGGTTCTGCGAAACGCTCTGCGTGCTCCCCAGCACAAGCGCAAGCGACGGTGGCGGGTCGGGTAATTCTTCACCCTGTACTTCGTACGCCGGCTCCGCGCGCCACACCCGAATGTACGTCTTATCGTTCGGCCGCACGCGGTTCACCGTCGAAATCAGTTGCTCGGCCGAAGCCGGCGTCTCGGCCACTATCTGCTTCAACTCCGCGATGCTGGTCTGATTGCCGTCCGCCACCGTGAAGTAAAGCGTCCCGGGCGCCGTACCCGGCGGGATCGTGTACTTAACCGATCTCGTCAACTCCACCCCGTTCTCGCCATCGAGCAGAGTCATCAGTTCCACCGTGTCGCCCGCCTTCGCATCCCTCCGCGAAAGATAAACCTGCCCGATATTCAGATCGTTCTTCACATTCGACGCTTCGAGCCGAAGCGAAATGCGTTGGATCTTTAGCGCTCCGAAGCCTGCCTGCATCAGATAGGAGAGCGGCACGGCCGTCAGCGTTGCGGCCTGCAGCGGCGTACCCGTATCGGCCGCGTAAACGTTGTGCAGGGTCACCGAATCCTTCCGGTTCTCGAAATCAATCGACCCGCGTACATCGATGCTCGAAGCGCCCGTCGACCGCTGTGTCGCGTCAATCGACGAAAACACCGCCATCTGAAGCAGGAACGGCGAGAGGAACCGGTCGTTCACCATCTGCATGTGGTAATCGCCCACTGTGTTGAGACCCTCACCCACTGAAATATCCAGCGGCAGCGTGGCGGCGCGTTTCCCGACCAGCCCCGTAATCGCGCTGTCCCGATCCTGCGAAATCACGCCCATCAGTTCGTGCGCGGATGAAATCTTGAACGAAGTATTGACGTTGGCCAGCAGCGTCATAACCTCTGACCGGGTAAACGGCAGCTCCGTCGGGCCCACGGCAAGAAACCGGTGCCCGAAAGCATAAACCCGATCGCCATCGATGCACGTCAGCGTTCCATCCGCCCCGACGCTCATATCGCCGGTCATCAGTTCCACACTGATCATCGAGCCCGGCTTCAGCATCGACGGGTCGCCCATCCTCATCTCCGGAGCTCCGCCCAGCGAAATGCCCTGCCGCGGCTCCAACCCTAACGCCCGCAGGCCCGCCGAAAACCTTTCCACCGCGCCTGACGTAAATCCGCTCAGCGAAACCGGGGTCGCCACATCCATCATTCGCGTATCGCCGAATCCTGCGACGCCCCGCGCCGGAAATACCGACGCAAGATCCCCGTTCGCCACCGCCGCTCGGCGCGTCGGCGCGGGATTACTGGTCATCGAATCCACCCGCAGCATTTCCTCGATCGGCCGCACTCCCGCAATAGGATCCTTCGCGAACGGAAAGGCCATCGCCACGGCGCCGATCAGCTTTCCATCGATATAAACCGGGCTGCCGCTCATGCCCTGCATCACGCCGGTATGTTCCAGCGGCCCGCCGGAAAGGCGCGCCAGGATCAGCGACTGCTTCGGCCCGGTATTCGCCAGAATTCCCAGGATTTCAACTTTAAAATCCTCGATCTTGTCCCCGGAGAAAACGGTCTTGCCCACGCCGGTCATGCCTGCATGAATGTCCTTCAGCGGCATGATGTCGAGGGCCGCCCGGCATGGTTCTGCGGCGAGGAAAACCGCCACCGTGAGCGCGATTTTGAATGAACTCACATTAACCAGTGTAGTGCGAGCGCCCGGAATAGGACCTTTTCCGCGGATGCTATCCTTGTTGTTCGTACGATGACCCCAGCTGTTAGCGGGACCGCGCCCGCCCGAAGCGCGCCCCGCACGTTTTCGTGGATCACGATCGTCTGGGTCTCGGCTCTCCTGCTTGTCTGCTACGCGCCGGTCCTCGCGCGGCTCATGAGCGAGTGGTACAACAACCCGGACATGGGACACGGCTTCTTCGTGCCCGCCGTCGCCGCTTATATCGCCTGGCGCAAACGAAGCGCGATCACCAAACTGGCGCCTCAGCCGAACTGGTGGGGGGTAGCGATTGTGATGTGGGCCGGGCTTCAACTCTACATCGCGACGCTTGGCGCTGAGCTATTTCTCGCGCGCACGTCCTTCGTAATCAGTCTGATCGGCATCGTGCTGCTGCTCGGCGGAACCCAATATTTAAAGATTTTCTTTTTTCCGCTGTTTCTTCTGTTTTTCATGGTGCCGATTCCGGCGATTATCTACAATCAGCTCACATTTCCGCTCCAGATGCGCGCCAGTGAAGCCGCGGAGTGGGCGATTTCCGCCCTCGGCATCCCAATCATCCGCGAAGGAAACGTTCTGGAACTCGCTTCACAGAAGCTCAATGTCGTGGAAGCGTGCAGCGGCATTCGTTCGCTGCTGACCCTCACGTTCGTCGCTCTCGTCTACGGTTATTTCGCCGAAAAGAAGATGTGGATTCGCGTCGTGCTTTTCTTCGCGACGATCCCCATCGCCATCCTCGCCAACGCCGGACGCGTCACGCTGACCGGCATCGTCGCCAACTACAACCCCGCCCTGGCCGACGGCTTCGTCCACGAAGCCCAAGGCATGGTGATCTTCCTTGTCGCCATGGCGATCCTGGTTTTCCTGCATCAGACCCTGACGCGCGCCGCCGGATTGATGGGGCACCGGAGGGCTCATGCTTAACAAGTACGGACGCGTCCTCGCGGTGGTTCTGATTCTCCAGACGATTCTTTTCTACGCCGCCTCACGTGGCGAAAGCACGCCGCTCGCCGCGCCGCTCTCGGCATTCCCCGCTACCCTCGGGCCTTGGCAAATGGCGCAGGAAGGAGTCGTAGAAAAGGAAGAAATGGACGTCCTCCGCGCCGACGACGTCCTCACGCGCCTCTACGTTGATCCCGCCGATCGCGCCTCCGCGAGCCTCTTCATCGCTTATTTCAGGACCCAGCGCACCGGCCAGGCGCCGCACTCCCCCAAGAACTGCCTCCCCGGTTCCGGCTGGCAGCCCGAGCAAAGCGGCAAAGTGGATATCCCGGTCGGCGCTGAGAGCATCCACGTGAATCGATACCTGGTCTCGAACGGCGACGACCAGAGCCTGGTCATCTACTGGTATCAGTCTCAGAGCCGCGTCATCGCTGATGAGTTCGCCGCGAAGTTCTACCTGGTGGCCGACTCCATCCGCAAGCACCGCAGCGACACCGCGCTCATCCGCGTCGTCGTCCCCGCGTCAGCAGGCCAGGCAGCCCATGCCGATGAGATCAGTCGCAGCTTCGTCCAGGCGGCTTATCCAGTGATCAAGAGCTACCTGCCGCAGTAGAAAATCAAATCGTGCGAAAGCTCCCACATTCAGGTCAACGGAATAACCCATCGCAGATCCCGCGCTCTGAGAAAAAAATGGGAACCGGGATCCCGGCCCACCGCGTTCAAATCTGATTTGCGCTAATTCCGTGAACCCGGCGCTTCCGTCCGCCCCGCGAGAGGCTGGACCGCCGAACCACCGCAAACCGCCACACCCGTCCGCATCAGCGCCTGCAGGAAATTGTTCAGCATCATGTAGAACACCTGCTCGGTCAGCGGTTGTTTCCCCGGCAACCGGAACGTCGCCGGCAGTTCCTTCGCAATCCGTAGCCGAAGCGAATTCGTCACGCTGCGCCCCGACCGGTCACGCTTGTTCGCCACCGTGATCGGCGTCTGCATCACGCCGCCCGTCCGCCCATCCACGTAGAACTGGCACCGCGAAAACCATCCCAGATTCGCAGGGTCCGCAGCATCGAAAAGCAGCAGCGGGGTATCGCGCGATTCCGCGGTCAGTTCCACCAGGATGCTGCGCGGCGATTCCTTCAGCCGTGCCTCGAATCCCGCCTGCTGGGCCACCGCGTGAACCGTCGCCGAATCGATTTCCAAAAGGATGAGCTTGTGGCGCCCCGCCTGTAAAACCTGCATGACTCAGGCCGACGTTTTTTGCTCCGAAGCCAGTTCGGCAGCCGCCGTGTCGGCATCCGGTAAGAACCGGATTACGCGATCCAGCCGGGTGATCTTGAAGAGATCGTAGACCAGTCCGCGGGCCCCCGACACGCGCGCTTCGGCTCCCGCCTGCGTAATCTTGCCGAACGCGTACGCGATCTTGCCGATACCGGTGCTGTCGATGTAATCCACCCGCGAAAGGTCGATCACGATCTTCCGAACTCCCTCATGCAGAACCTGTAAAACCGTGGCTTCGATCTGCCCGCTCTCACGTCCCAGCGTAATGCGGCCCGCCAGTTCGATAACTGTGACCTCGGGATTGTACTTACGGGTTGTGATGCTGAGCGTCATATCCGTTCCCGGAACTGAAGATCCGATGCTTCAGGATACTAGATCGCGGTCGGGACTGCGCGCTGATCCGATTCCGGCTGATTCGATTCAGGAATGGCGTCGCCTTCGCCCGGAGCAAGGAACAGATTGTCATCCAGCGCGTGCTGCCGGGTGTACATATCCCAGTAACGGCCATGCAGAGCATAAAGCTCCGCGTGGCGCCCGCGCTCCACAATCCGGCCGCCTTCCACGACAAGGATCTGATCGGCCCGCCGGATGGTCGAAAGCCGATGCGCAATCACGAAGGTCGTGCGGCCTTTCATCAGGTGGGACAAACCTTCCTGAATCATCGCTTCCGATTCGGAATCAAGGCTCGACGTCGCTTCGTCCAGAATGAGAATCCGTGGATCGGCCAGAATCGCCCGCGCGATGGAAAGCCGCTGCCGCTGACCTCCCGAAAGCTTTACGCCGCGCTCGCCCACGATCGTGTCGTACTTCTCTTCGAGACTTTCGGCGAACTCATCCACGCGCGCGATTCGGCAGGCATCGAGGAACTGCTCCTCGGTCGCATCCGGACGCGAGAACATCACGTTGTCCCGGATCGATCCATCGAACAGGAACGTCTCCTGCAGCACGACGCCCAGATGAGACCGGTAACTATAAAGCCTGACCGAATTCAGATCCTGCCCATCCAGGTAGATGTGGCCTTTGGTCGCCTTATAAAACGCAGCGATCAGCCCGATCGTCGTCGACTTACCCGACCCGGAAGGACCGACGAACGCCGTCACGGTGCCTGGCCGCGCCACGAACGAGATTCCGTGCAGCACGTTGCGGCCGGGATTGTATGCGAACTCGACATCGTCGAAAACCACTTCACCCGCAATGTCATCGATCTCGACTACGCGCTCGGGATCGTCGTCTTCACGCTTCTCGCGCATGACCTCACGCGTCCGCTCCATTCCTGCGAGCGCTTCGCTGATCTGCGTCCCGATATTCACGATTCCCACGACCGGCGCAACCAGCAGCGCCAGAAACGCCACGAAGCGCACGTAGTTGCCTATAGTCAGCGTGCCCGCAAGGATCTCGCGCGTCCCGAAATACATCACCAGAGCGCCGACGACTCCCATGATTACGGTCGCCGAAAGCGACATCAGAGACATTGCTGTCAGGCTCTTCCGTACGTTATCCAGCAGCCGCAGCGCGCCTTCGGAAAACGTCTTCGCTTCCCGATCCTCGCCGTGATAACCCTTCACGACGCGCACTCCGCCGAGCGACTCCGTAAGACGCCCAGTAACCTCGGCCGTGATTTTTCCGCGCTCGCGGAAGATCGGACGTATAGTCTTGAACGCCCGCCGCAAAGTCAGTCCGAAACAGAGCACCACCGCCGCCGCGATACCAGTCATCGAGGCGCTGATGCGCAGCAGCAGAGCAAGCGAAATAACCGCCGTCAGCAACCCGCCAATGAACTCGATCAGCCCCGTGCCGATGAGGTTACGAATGCCCTCCACGTCGGACATGATGCGCGACACCAGTTGTCCCGTCTTATTCGCATCGAAATAGGTGACCGAAAGCCGCCCCACATGCTGCTGCACTTTCTGGCGCAGTTCGGCAATTACCTTCTGCCCTTCTATGGACAGTAGCTGGGTGAGCGTAAACGACGCCACGCCCTGAATCGCCGTAGCGAAGACCACCGCGAGCGTGAGCGGCACGAGCAACTGCGGACGGTTCGCGTGGATGACGTTATCGAAGAGAAATCCGGTCGACCACGGAAGGACGAGGCCGCAAAGCCGGCTGACGAGAATCAGAAGCAGCCCGATGAATAACAGTCCGCGTCGCGGGCGAATCAAAACCCAGATGTCGGGCCAAAGCACGCGCAGTAATTCGGAAGGCGGCTTTTTCACCGCGGGCGCGGGGGACATATGTCTGCTTCGATGTCCTCCACCCTCCGCACGACTCGGAACACCGCTGTGGAGTCTCACAAGCCCTCATTATCGCGCCGCGGATCCTATTGAACGAAATGTCACAAGCCGAGCGTAAAACGTCCGCCGTTTCACTGGTTTATCGTTCCTGCGCTGAAGTAACCTGAAGTTGCTTGACTACGCTCCTGCCGCGTAAAGGCGTCCAGTTCCGGGTTTGGGCGCCGATCAGGAAAAAGGTTGAAGTGGTCATCGACGGCAGGCGATTTGCGCTCAACCCGGAAGCCGGTGGCTATTTTTCCGGCGTCGCTGAATCCGCCAAACCGGGATCCCTTTACCAATTCCGCCTGGATGATGACGAGAAGCTTTATCCGGACCCGGAGTCACGCTTTCAGCCGGAAGGTCCGCACGGACCGTCGCAGGTGATCGACCCCTCCGCTTACAAGTGGAGCGACTCCGGATGGCGCGGCCCCAGCCCGCACGGACAGGTGGTCTACGAGATGCATATCGGGACGTTCACACCCGAGGGCACATGGAATGCCGCCCGCGCCGAACTGCGCGAACTCGCCTCGGTCGGGATCACCATGCTGGAAGTGATGCCGATTGCCGAATTTTCCGGTCGATGGGGATGGGGTTACGACGGCGTGGACCTCTTCGCGCCAACGCGCATTTACGGCCTTCCCGAAGAGGCGAAGCGCTTCATCGACGAGGCGCATGGGCTCGGTACGGCCGTCATCCTCGACGTCGTTTACAACCACTTCGGCCCGGACGGCAACTATCTGAACTCCTTCTCGCCGCAGTTCTTTACCGACAAGTTTGAAAACGACTGGGGCGAATCCATCGACTTCAGCCGCGAGCAAGTGCGGGATTTTTACATTCGGAACGCCGTCTATTGGATCGAAGAGTTTCACTTCGACGGCCTGAGGCTCGATGCGACCCAGGACATCCACGACTTCAGCGACGAACATATCCTCGCTGCAATGACGAAGAAGGTTCGTGAAGCCACGGCGCCGCGTAAGGTATTCATCGTTGCGGAGAACGAGCCGCAGGATACTCGGCTGATTCGCGATTACGGTCTCGATGCGATGTGGAACGACGATTTTCACCACGCCGCCCTCATCGCGCTTACGGGCCGAAACGAGGCTTACTACACCGACTACAAGGCGACGCCGCAAGAGTTCGTATCGGCGGCGAAGTATGGGTATCTCTACCAGGGACAGCGTTCCGCGTGGCAGAAAAAGCGGCGGGGGACGCCCGCTTTCGACCTCGAGCCGTGGAAGTTCGTCACGTTCCTCGAGAATCACGATCAGGTAGCCAACTCCGTGCGCGGCGAACGCCCCAACACGCTCGCGAATCCGGCGCTGTACCGCGCCATGACGGCCTTTCTGATCCTGTCGCCCGGCACGCCGATGTTGTTTCAGGGCCAGGAATTCGGCGCGACGACGCCGTTCCTGTTCTTCTGCGATCACGGAAAAGATCTCTGCGAGCGTGTGCGGAAAGGAAGAGCGGAGTTCCTGGCCCAGTTCCGCAGCCTCGCCCAGCCGGAACTCCAGGAAACCCTGGTGGATCCCGGCGATCCCGCGGTCTTTCAACAATCGAAGCTTGATCTCAGCGAGCGCGAACGGAACCGCGCCGCGTACGACCTTCACAAGGATCTGCTTCGCCTGCGCCGCGAGGACCCCGTGTTTTCAAGTGTCCGGCGCGGAGGAGTGGATGGGGCAGTGCTTTCGCATCACGCCTTCGCGCTGCGGTACTTCAGCGCCGAACATGGCGACCGCCTCCTGATCGTAAATACCGGCATCGATCTTCATCTGAATCCGGCGCCGGAGCCTTTGCTCGCGCCTCCGGCTGACAGTCAGTGGAAAGTTCTGTTTTCGAGCGAGCAACCGAAATATGGCGGAACTGGCGCGTCCCCGCCCGAAACCGAAGAGAACTGGCGCATCGCGGGATACTCCGCCCTCGCGCTTGCGCCTCTCGAGAACCAGAATGCCTCTGCCGGTTAGAAAGCTGGCACACGCGGACCTGCGGGTCCACGACGGCGACCCCCACCTCAATGAAGAATGGCTGATCACCAATGGTCTGGGCGGATACGCGTCCGGAACCGTCGCCGGCCCGCTCACGCGGCGCTACCACGGATTGCTGATTGCCGCACTGCCGAATCCGTTGGGCCGCACGATGACGCTCAACGCGCTTTCCGAGCGGATTCGGCTCCCGAATCGCGATGTCTATTTCACCGGGCCCAACGAGCTCGTCGGCGTGGATCCTCCGGGCACGCTCGCGCCGCGCGAGTTTCGGCTTGAAGGCGGCCTGCCGGTCTGGAACTACGAGTTAGGCGGGTTCATGCTGGAAAAGCGCGTGTTCATGGTGTACCGGCAAAACACGGTGCACATCTCATACAGGCTGCTCTCGGGACCGACGGCCATCCGCCTTGCGCTGCGCCCCGGCCTCCACTTCCGTTCGCATGACGCCCATGTGAGCGAATCTCTGGCCAAGCGGTATGTGATGACCGTCGTCGATGAAGGCTACGAGGTCTGCGCCGCGGATACTAACTGCCCCACGCTGCGCATGAGCTGCAGTCCAGCCGTGCCCTTCACAGCAGACCGCAAGATCATTCGGGACATTCTGTTTCGGACCGAACAGACGCGCGGCTACGAATCGCAGGGCTCTATGTGGAGCCCCGGATACTTCCGTCTGGACCTCCAACCCGGGGAGCAATTGACGTTCGTCGCATCCACGGAGACATGGGAGGTTCAGCAGTCGCTTGCGCCGCGGGATGCCCAGGGCGCCGAACACGGACGCCGCGACACGCTCGTCCAGCAGGCTCACCCCGCGGCGCGTGACGGCTTCGGCGCGGAACTTACGCTCGCGGCGGATCAGTTTCTCATCATGCCCAAGGGACGTACCGAGGATGCGGCGCGCGCGCATGCGGCGGGCGAGGAACTCCGAACGGTTATCGCTGGCTACCACTGGTTTACGGACTGGGGCCGCGACACCATGATTTCCCTCGAAGGTCTCACTCTGGTGACCGGGCGGGTCACCGAGGCGGGCTGGATTATCCGAACGTTTGCGCAGTACATCCACAACGGCCTGATCCCCAATATGTTCCCCGAGGGGCAGCAGGCCGGGCTTTATCACACCGCCGACGCGACCATGTGGTTCTTCCATGCTCTGGCCCGCTATCTCGCCGCGTCGAATGACCGCGTCACGCTCCGGCTCCTCCTGCCGAAACTGATCGACATCATCGACCATCATGAGCGTGGCACGGATTTCGGCATCCATGTCGACCCGGTGGACGGCCTGCTTCGTCAGGGCGCGGAAGGTTATCAACTCACCTGGATGGACGCCAAGGTGGGCGATTGGGTTGTTACCCCGCGGCGCGGCAAAGCAGTCGAGATCAACGCGCTCTGGTATAACGCCCTGTGCCTCATGTCGAGCTGGGTGAAGGAAGAAATGGACGGCGCCCAGGCCGAGCGCTTCAGTCAGTTGGCCGGGCGCGCGAGGCAGTCTTTCAACAAGCGCTTCTGGAACGAAAAGACAGGTTGCCTGTTCGATGTGGTTGATGGGGAACAGGGTGACGACCCGTCCTGCCGCCCCAACCAGGTTTTTGCCATTTCCCTGCCCTATCCCGTGCTCGATGAGAGCCGTTGGACCCCGGTTATCGAAATCGTGAAGGACAAGCTACTGACGCCGGTCGGCCTGCGATCGCTATCACCTGACCACCCGGACTACAAGCCGAAATACGACGGAGACCTCCGCGCGCGTGACGCCGCTTATCACCAGGGTACGGTGTGGGCGTGGCTCATCGGGCCGTTCATAGACGCGTGGATCAAGGTGCATCCGGACCGTCGCGACCAGGCCAGGCAGTTCCTGGCTGGCTTTGAGCCGCACCTGAACCAGGCTTGCATCGGTTCGATCAGCGAGGTGTTCGACGCTATCGAGCCGCACACTCCCCGGGCTTGCATCGCCCAGGCATGGAGCGTCGCTGAAGTGCTCCGGTGCCATACTCTGCTCAACGGCGATCTGATATCCTAAAAGTGTTCCTGCCCGCATAACACATCTCCGCTTTCGATCTGAAAGGCGGCGGTCTATCGCCGCGAAGCCACGCGTGGCGACCCCGAGCCCGGTTGTAACGCAAACCGGCAGCGACAAATCCAACAAAGGAAGACGAATATGACGAATATTTTTGTCGGCAACCTGAGCTTCCGCACGACACGGGAAGAACTTCAGACGGCATTTTCGCGATACGGCAGCGTAGAACGCGTCAGCATCGTCACGGATCGGGAGTCGGGGCAATCGCGCGGCTTCGGATTTGTTGAAATGACGGATCGGGCCGAAGCTGAGAAAGCCATCACAGCGCTGAACGGGTTGGAACTGAATGGGCGGGCGATGAACGTCAATGAAGCGCGTCCGAAGCCGGAAGGCGGCGGAGGCCGGGGACCCCGCAGGTAATTCGAGTCATAATAGGGCCGTAATTCGGCCGCGAGGAGAGCATCATATGGCTGGTCGCGGAAGACCGACGTTTAATAAGCGTCAGAAAGAACAGAAACGCACGGAAAAGAGGCAGGAGAAGGAAGCGCGCCGCGCGGAGCGCAAGGCGAATAGCCAGCCCCTCGCCACCCCCGAGATGATCGCGGAAGAAGCCGCCGAAATGGCGCGCCGCGCCGCCCTCGGACTCGACGACGAAGAGGAAGACAAAGACTACCTTTCGTCGCTCGATCGCGTCGAGCCCCTTAGTTAGAGAAAAGACACCCGCTGAACGCGGATGCCGAGCTGGCTCAACCGCAATGTATGGGGTATGACTCTTACGAGTCTGCTCTCTGATGCCTGCTATGAGATGGCGCTGGCGGTTCTGCCCGGCTTCCTGCCGGTCATTCATGTTGCCGCGGCCGCTCTCGGCTGGATTGAAGGCGCTTCCGACGCCTTCTCCAGTTTCCTGAAGCTGTTTGCCGGGTGGTATTCGGACAGGATCGGTCATCGCAAGCGGATGATCGTCCTTGGTTATTTCTTTACAGGGACGGGACTTTCGCTCTTCGCCGCCGCGTATTCCTGGATTCCGATTCTGCTCGGCCGAATGGTGAGTTGGTTTGGCAAGGGGATCCGGGGGTCGCTGCGCGATGCCATGCTTTCGGAGTCCGTTGAACCTGAAGCCAGAGGTCGGGCGTTCGGATTTCACCGGGCAGGAGACACAGTCGGCGCTGTTATTGGCCCGCTGGCCGGAGTATTTCTGCTCTCCGTTGTTTCCTTTCGAACCATTTTTCTTCTTACCTTAATCCCGGGGCTCATGGCCCCGTTGGCGTTCGCGGTGATGGTCCGGGAGACGCGCCGTCAGCCCAAGCCGAGGATGAAGTTTCGCGCGGCGCTGGCCGGGTTGCCCGGACAATTCCGCAGATTTCTCGCTGCAGTTGCACTGTTCGGAGCGGGCGATTTTTCTCCCACGCTCCTGACGCTCGCGGCGGCGGCCCTGCTCGGACCTCAACACGGAGCGGTGCGGGCGGCCCAGATCGCCGCCATTCTTTATGTAGTGCGGAACGTCGTGTATGCCGCTGCTTCGTACCCGATAGGTTGGCTGGCCGACCGGTTCAGTAAGACTGCGCTCCTGTCGTTCGGATATCTCTGTGGCGCGCTGATGGCAGGGTTGACGGCGTATCTTTTCCTGATACGGAATGCTGATGTTGAAGCATTGGCGGCGGTTTTCGTGATCGCGGGACTATTCGCCGCCGCGCAGGACACTCTCGAAGGCGCTATCCCGCCCGACATCACGAGCGCGGAAACGCGCGGCACGGTTTATGGAGTGCTCGGAACCGTGAACGGCGCGGGCGATCTGATCGCGAGCGCTTTGGTCGGTACGCTTTGGACCGCCGTTTCGCCTGTCGCCGCGTTCTCGACCGCGGCCGGGCTGATGTTCGCGGGATCAGCCGCTTTGCTGACGGTCGGGAGGATAATGGGTCCGAAATGAAAGCGGTCTCCCTGACGATCCTGATTGCGGCGCTACCCCTCTTAGCAGCCGACCGCGTTGACTTCGATCGTCAGGTACACCCGATCCTTGCGGCCCGATGCATCTCGTGCCATGGAACCGAGAAGCGGTCCGGTGGCCTGTCGCTCGCAACGTATCGCGACACGCTCGATGGTGGACGCAGCGGCGCTGCCGTTCGTCCCGGCGACAGCCTGGCAAGTCTGCTGTTGAAACGTATCAGCGGCGAAGTCGCTCCGCGCATGCCGCTTGGTGGTGACCCGCTGACGCCGGACCAGACGGCAATTCTCAAAACCTGGATCGACGAAGGCGCGAGAGCCGCGCGGGACTCGGCGCCCGCCAAGGCAAAATGGGAAGCTCCGTTGACTCTTACGGCGCCAGCGGTCCCGAAGCCGGTCTGGAGCGGGTGGGATGCTCCCGCCGACCGTTTCGTGGCCGCCTATCTCAAAGGGCACGGCGCGACGGAACCGAAGCTGGTTTCCGATGCGACCTTCGCTCGCCGCGCCTATCTGGATATCTCGGGCCTGCTGCCCCCGCCTGACGATCTGAGCCGCTTCGTTGCCGATTCCGCGCCTGACAAGCGCGCCAGACTAGTCGAGCGCCTGCTCGCGGATAACAGCAACTACGCGCAGAACTGGATCTCGTTCTGGAACGATCTCCTGCGCAACGACGAAGGCGTCAATTATTACTCCGAGACAGCGTCGCGCAAGAGTATCAGCGCGTGGCTGCTCGGCGCGCTCGAATCGAATCTTCCTTACGACCGGTTCGTTTCGAAGTTGCTGAACCCGACGGCGGCGGACGATCCGGAAGGCTTTCTGATCGGCGTGAACTGGCGCGGCGTGGTGAACGCGAGCCAGACGCCGGCCATGCAGGCGGCGCAGAACACGGCTCAGATCTTCCTCGGCGTGAATCTGAAGTGCAATTCGTGCCACGACAGCTTCATCAGCCACTGGAAACTGAAAGAGGCATATTCGCTTGCGAGCTATTTCTCGCCTGATCCGAAGCTTCAGTTGTTCCGCTGCGATGTGGCGCAGCGACAATATGCGGAACCGTCGTTTCTCTTTCCAGAACTGAACCGGACTCCGGCATCTTCATCGCTCGCCGATCGTCACGCCGCTGTCGCCGCAACGTTTCTCGATCCGCGCGACGGCAGGCTCGCCCGTACTCTGGTCAACCGCATCTGGGAGCGGATGCTCGGTCGCGGGATCGTCGAGAACCCGGACGAAATGGATGGTGAGCCGTGGAGTCCCGAACTGCTCGACTGGCTCGCGAGCGATTTTGTGAGTCATGGCTACGATCTGAAACGCCTCATCGCGACCATTGCCGAATCGCGGGCATATCAACTGCCGTCTGTGCCGCGCAAAGGCGAGCAGCCGCACGAGTATGCTTTCGCGGGTCCCGAGGTGCGGCGGTTGACTGCTGAGGAGTTCGCAGACGCCATCGGAGGGATCACTGGCGATTGGCCGGTTTATCACGGACACTATGCGCGTGAATGGCGCGCCCCGGCGAATTCACTCACGCGGGCGCTGGGCCGCCCGATTCGCGATCAGGTGTATTCGTCGCGGGATACGCAGGCGACCACGCTACAGGCGCTGGAACTCGTCAACGGCGATTTCCTGACACACTGGCTCAATCGGGCGGCGCGGCGCATGCGGGGCCAACTGCCGCCGGATCCGATCTCTCTGTTCGATAAGCCGTATGTGGTGAAGAACGGCCCTGTTCCGTTCGATATTGACATCTCGAAATCGAAGAAGCTTTGGCTGGTCGTGCAGGACACCGGGTCATATTCACCCGAGAAGGTTCAGGCAAGTTGGATGAAAGCTGCGTTCAATGGGGTCGCTCTGGCGCCGGGCGAAGACGGTTTGCGGGTCAAGACGCCATCCGTGACAACGTTCGATATCGCCGGCAAAGGCTACACGCGATTCAGCGGATTAGTGGGCATCGAAAACAAGGAGGTCACCTCGGAAATCAATCCGCAGATCCGGTTCTTCGTCTTCGATGAGGCGCCGAACATGGAGCGGCTCACGCCCGTAACGGGAAATCCGCCGCTGCCTGCGCCGACGGTGACGAACGATTCGCGGGCGATCGTGGACCGGATATTCCGCTACGCTTTGGGGCGCGCCCCTTCGCAGGCTGAGATGTCCGCTTCGACCGCAGCGATAGGCTCCGCCGACGGACTCGCGGACCTTTTGTGGGCTGTGTTGATGAAGCCGGAATTCCAGTTGATTTATTAGGGAACGAGATGAAGGAAATCACCAGACGCGGATTTATGGGAGCGACGGCAGCCGCGACAATGGCGGCACTGACGGGAATCGAACCGGGGCTGCTGCGCGCCGAAGCGCCGAAAGCCACGGCGGATTCGATCATCGTGCTGTGGATGGCCGGAGGCATGGCGCAGACCGAAACCTGGGACCCGAAGCGCTACACGCCGTTCGAACCCGGCGTTCGCACCGAGCGTGTCCTCAGCACGTTTCCGGCGATCGACACGGCTGCCGATCCGATCAAGATTTCGAAGGGCCTCGAGCGCGTCGCGAAGGTGATGGATCGAGCTTCGCTGATCCGCACGTTCCAGGCGGCGGACCTCGGGTTCATCCTGCATTCGCGGCATCAGTATCACTGGCATACCGGATACATCCCGCCGCAGTCGCTGGCGATGCCGCACATCGGAGCGGTGGTCGCGCGGACGTTGGGGCCGCGCAATCCGACCGTGCCGCCGTTCATCGCGATCGGCCAGAACCTGGAGATCGGGGCCGAAAGCCCGGCGTTGAAGTCGTTCCACACGGCGGGATTTCTGGGGACCGAATTCGGTTCGTTCCTGATCGAGAATCCGGAGGACGCGGCAGCGGCGGTGCGGCCGCCCGCCGACCTCGGCGACGCGCGGTTCCATAGCCGGCGCAAGCTTTACGAATCGCTGCTCTCGAAGGAGCCGGTTTATCAGTATGCAGGCGATTTTCAACGCGAGTCGATGATGCGGTCGCTTGATTCGGCCGACCGGCTTCTCAACTCGCCGTCAGCGAAGGCTTTTGATCTTTCCCTCGAGCCGAAGAAGAGCTTCGACGCTTACAACAATGGACGGTTCGGACAAGGTTGTCTGCTTGCCCGACGGCTTGTGGAAGCGGGCGCGCGATATGTCGAAGTCACGACCGAGTACATTCCGTTCCGCTACTGGGACTCGCACGAGAACGGGCATGAGCGCGCCGAAATGATGAAACAGGAGATCGATGCGCCGGTCGCGCAACTCATTCTGGACCTCGAGGAGCGCGGCTTGCTGAACCGGACGCTTGTGGTGTTGGCGAGCGAGTTCGGGCGCGACGCGATTACGGAAGGCAAGGTCGGCAAAGAGGTCAAGGACCAATCGAACACGCCGGATGTGATGTCGCTGCCCAAGCACTACGGCATGCATCGGCATTTCACGGGTGCGGGCTCGATCGTGATGTTCGGCGGCGGGATGAAGCGCGGGTTCGTTTACGGCAAAACGGCGGACGAACGCCCCTGCACAACGATAGAGAACCCGGTTCCGATGGAGGACCTGCACGCCACGATCTACCGCGCCCTGGGGATCGCGGCGGATCAGTCGTTCGTCGTCGAGAAGCGGCCAGTGTACGTTACGAAAGACGGGAAAGGAAAGGCCATCGATGCGTTGTTCGCTTAAAGTTCTGCTTATCGCGGCCGCGCTGGCCCAGACCACATTCGGCGCCTCGCTGCTGGCGCTCTCGAAGACGGATCGTACGATGGCGATCGTCGATCCGGCGACGCTGAAGATTCTGGGAAAGCTGCCTACCGGACCGGACCCGCACGAGGTGATCGCGTCGACCGACGGCAGGACGGCGTATGTCTCGAACTACGGTGGCGGCGCTTACAACACTTTGGCAGTGCTGGATCTGATGGCGCCGAAGGCGTTGCCGTCGGTGGACCTTGGCGCGCTGCGCGGGCCGCACGGGTTGCTTTTCTCCGGCGGCAAGCTATGGTTCACGGCCGAAGCGGCGAAGGCGATCGGAAGCTATGATCCGGGATCTTCGAAGGTCGATCTGATTCTCGGGACGGGCCAGGACCGCACACATATGATCTATGTCACGTCGGATCTGAGGCGGATCGTCACCTCGAATATCGCCTCCGCGACGATGACGGTCATCGAGAAGATGACCAACGCCGGTGGACGCGGTCCGCAGACGGACTGGAAAGAGACGGTCATCCCGGTGGGGCGCGGCGCGGAGGGGTTCGACGTATCGCCGGACGGCAAGGAGATCTGGGCGGCGAACGCGCAGGACGGGACGATTTCGGTGATCGACTTCGCGGCGAAAAAAGTCGTGGCCACCCTGAATGCGAACGTCCAGGGCGCGAACCGGCTGAAGTTCACGCCCGACGGGAAGCTGGTGTTCGTGACGCTGATCAATGGACCGGAGGTGGTGGTCCTGGACACAGCGATGCGGAATCAGCGCACCCGCATTCCCGTGGGGCACGGCGCCGAAGGACTTCTCATGCAGCCGGACGGTTCGCGGGCTTTTGTCTCCTGCACACCGGACGATTACATTGCGCTGGTCGACCTGAAGACGCTACAGGTAACCGGGCATCTGGACGTTGGCAAGCAGCCCGACGGCCTGGCCTGGGTTCAAGGCAGTCCGAAGTAAGCCACGGCGAACTGAAAGTTCCTGCACCGCGTCGTCTCGCGGTCGGCCACCCGTTGTAAGTGTTCACTGCGAATGCTGCGCCTTCGGCGAAGCGTAACGGAAGGTGAAGGTACTTGCCTGAAAGAGTGTGCTTCGGGCCGGAACCGACGCCGCATATCGGAACCGACGCCGCATATCGGAACCGACGCCGCATATATATAAAGGTAGGGATAGCGGTCGGTAGCGCTGAATAGTAGACGCGGCCGCTCTCCGCGCGCCCGGCGCAGAACTCCTGCGACTGTTTGCCGCGAAAGCAGGGTTGACAGTGCCGGTCCTTGGTCATTTGATCAGCGAATGAAAGGGATGTAGGCGGGAACGCAGCGCTTCCAGGCTTCAAACTGCTCTCCGAAGCGGCCGCGGAGGAGGCCGTCTTCGATGCGGACTCGAATCTCGGTCCCGATGAAAAAGAGCACGAGCCCGATGGGCCAACCGGGCAGCGTACCGATTACGGCGACTCCCGCGAGGATAATACAGAGCATCGAGGCGTAGATCGGGTGCCGCACGATCCGATAGGGACCCGTACGGATCAGTTCATGGTCGGCGTTGAGTCCGGCATCGACCCGCCACTGACGGCCCAGATTTCGGACTCCGCTGTGGGAGAGGATAATTGCCACAGATGCCAGGGGCGCCGCGAGCAGGAATCTCCAGACCGGCCAGGGGGAACTCCATGGCTTGGGTCCGTGAATGAAGACGAAGGCGAACCCGGCGGCTGCGAGGAGAATGCCCCAGCGCGCGGCGCGAATGACCGTGACCGCCTTTTGCTCGCCCTGCACACGCCTCCTGGCGAACGGAAAGAGCCATACGACCCACACGACGGCCAGGAAGATCAGCCGGAAGACCGGGCTCATTGCGCTTATCGCCGGACGATCACTTCGCGGAGGCTCTCTCGGGTGAGAAAGAACTTCACCGATTCGAACTTCGCGAACAGCTTTTCGAGATTGCGGTTGTTGAATACCTGCCCGGACGGGCGAATGCCGCGCTCGGCGAGCAGGATGGTCCGGTTATCAATGATGCGGAAGGCGTACGACATCACCTCCGTGACGCGCTCATTGGCGGTGAAGAACGCCAGCAGGTACGACTTCGGGCGCATGACCTGGGACAGACGCTCGACGGTGGCATTGACCAGCGCCGGACCCATGAACTGCAGGGAGTCCCACAGAAGGACCCCATCGAATGTGTCGGCGGCATAGTCAAGATTGTTGCGCAGAAAAGCCTCGATCAGCGCGGGGTTGGTCTGCTGGGCCGGGTCGGGACCGAAGGCGTCGTCCAGGCTGCGGACGATGTCCTGCGAGTAGATCTTGTGGCCGAGGCTGGTCAGGAAATTGATGTTCTCTTGAGTGGCTCCGGCGAGGTCGAGGATGGACAGGCCGACGAGGTCGCGGATCTCGAAGAAAAACTGCTCGAGACCGCGGCTCACCCGGGTTACCGGCGGATTCGGCTTAAACGGCTTGCGGGCGGGCGAACTTCCGGCCAAAGAGGATGGGTGATGCGCCGGAGAAGCGGGTTCGCTTTCCTTGCGGAAGATTGAGCGCAGCTTTTCCGGCAGCATCTCCGAGGTCAGATCGCCTTCGTCAGCGCTTCATGGCTGCCGCGCCAACGGGAACGGCGGGAGCAACCTGAGGGGAGGAAGCCGGACCGCTAATAGTGGGTCCGGCGGCGTTGGGCCGCACCTCCGCTTTCCGGATATCGATGCTTCCTTTAAACATAGCGCCGTCTTCGATACTGATTCGCGCAGAGACGATATCGCCTTCGAGGCGGGCGTCCTTCCGGATATCGACCTTATCGGCGGATTCGACGTTACCCTTCACCTGCCCGAGGATCACCACCTCGCGGGCTTTGATGCCAGCCTGGACGCGGCCGTTGGGGCCGACCGTAACCTTATTGTCCTGGGATTCGATGGTCCCTTCGACATCTCCATCGACGTAAAGGTCTTCTTTAGTGAAAATCTGGCCGACAATTTTCACCGCCTTGCCAATAGTGGCGGTGCCGCGGGAATCGGCGTCTGGTACACGATAAGGGGTTGACGACACTGGAACAGGCTCCTTCCTGATTTCTGGCGCCGGCGCTGCCGGAGCCGGCGGCGCGCTGGCCGGGCGCGGCGCTGGCGATTCTTCTCTTTTATTCCACATGCTCACCTTGTGGCGGCCTCCAATAATAGATTTGCTGGATGAATAATGACTGCGGTCTTACTGCTTTTTCCAGTCTACCCGCACAAAACCAAGCGGCGCAATGCGATAGATGTCGTGTTGCACGTCAGCGAAACACCCTCGCGATCAAAAAGGCGGCCGCCGCCGCGGCGCCTCCGATCAGGACTGTCTGGAATCCCCCCTTCCAGAGCGGTATGCCTGTGAAGCGTGCTTTGATGCACCCGAAAATGAGCAACGCCGTGAGGGTTACGCCGACGGAAGCGGCGAGCGCCCTGTGTAGATCGGGAGCGAAAAAATAGGGGGCTAAAGGAATCAGGCCGCCAGCTACATAAGAGAGACCGATGGTGGCGGCACTGCTGACGGCGCGCCAGGGATTGGGCTGTTCGAGGCCGAGCTCGAATCGCATCATGAAATCGACCCATCGCTGCTCGTCGGAGGTAATCGCGGTAACTATAGGTTCGATCTGCTGGTCCGTGAGTCCCCAACCCTGGAAGAGGCGGGCGACTTCGGCGGCCTCCTCGTCTGGAACCTGACGCGTCTCGTCAATTTCGCGGCGGAGTTCCTTCTCATAGTGCTCGGCGTCCGTTCGCGCGGCCAGGTATCCGCCGAGACCCATCGCAATACAGCCTGCGGCAATCTCGGCCAGACCCGCCAGGACAACTACGCCGGCTGAAACGCTCGCTCCGGAGAGTCCGGCAGCGAGCGCGAAGGGAACGGTGAGACCGTCGGACATGCCGATCACGACGTCGCGTACGGTTTCGGTGGAACGAAGGTGGCGCTCAGTGTGCGCTCCCGCAGGCATCGCTTCAGGATACAGGCACCCCGAAATCGTCTGTTACAATTTTTCATATGCCACTTTTCTAACCCGGCCGAATACGAATTCGGCCGCTCCGATCGAGAGCCGTCGACCTTAGTTAATTCCAAAAGGAGAACGACATTCGAATGAAGCGCTTTTTGCCCTCTGGAGTAATGCTTTTCGCGGGAGTCCTCGGCATAGCATCCGCGACCGTACACGACGAACAGGATGTCACCAAACGCAAAAAGTTCGACCTGCGTGAGGCCATCCTCCGCAAGTTTTTCAGCGATAACCATTGTCCGGCGGAGCGCTACGCCGCCGTTTTCGTGAAAGAAGCCGATAGTTACGGCCTTGACTGGCGGCTGTTGCCGAGCCTCTCTATGGTGGAGTCCGGCGGCGGCAAGCACGCACGAGGTAATAACCTGTTTGGCTGGGCCAACGGTAAAGCCGCTTTTCATAACTTCGGCGAGGCCATCCATCAGGTGGCGGCGTCGCTCGCACATGGGCGGTCGTATCGCGGGAAGGATCTCGAGGGGAAACTCCTCGCCTATAACCCCGTGCGCACCGACTACCGGGCCATAGTCACCGATATGATGCGGCAGATTTCGCCTTCGCCGCAGGTCGAAGCCGCCGAGTAAGGCCGACAAGACGCAGTTCGGACGTCCCAAGCCGGATGGTTGCCGATTTCGAGGGCGCGATTCCGGTTCAGGCGGCGGGTGTCAGGGCCTCCCGAGCGGGATTTCCACAGCACTTTTTGTATTTGCGGCCGGAGCGGCACGGGCACGGCGCGTTGCGTGTAGTGTTCCGAGGCCGGATCTGCGAAGGCGTGGCGGTTTTACAAAACGAACCGTCATCCCCGGCACCGACCTTTTCGCAGAGGCGTTTGTCCGCCTGAGTCATCAGCGCTTCGAGATCGTCCAGAGTGATGCGGCCGCCGGTTTTGGCGGCTGGCGGTTTTGCAGCGCCGGCATCATCGGGAGTGGAGTTTATGATTTCGAGAACCCTGGCGGTGTCGGCAAGACCGGCGATGCCGAGGACGTTCGTGTGGGCGCGGATGGCGCGTTCGGTCTGGAGCTTGCGGAGCTCATTGAGGGAGCGGCGCAAGATGACATGCGAAGCAGCGCGGGCGCGGTCGGTTGAACGTTGCGTTTTTTCGTCAGGTTCGGGCTGGAGGACGAGCTCGGCTTCGATGACCCGGCATCTGCGAAGCCGCCAGTTCGCCGACATGATTTCAGTGGCGAAGACCTTTTCGAGGGGAGTCTGAGGGTCGAGTTCCTTCATGAGTTCATTGAAGCCTTCGATGTACTCTTCGTCTTCGCCGTCGCGGATGAAGTCGCGGGCGGCGTACAGGCCGATTCTGGTGGCGTTCTGCGAGGAGCGGGCTTTGCCTTCGGGCGTGCGAGGTCCGGTGGCGGTGGTGAGTGGTTCGTTGATTTCGGTCGTTTCGATCATTAGTTGATATCTCCTTCCGGTGCGGGGATGAGCGTTCCGGCTGAAGAATAGCGGGACGGATGGCAGGTTCGGCGTGGTTATGGGCGGATGTTGTTGATCGGAAAGGGTTGAATTCCGGTAGAAAAGTTGGAATGTTCGGCGGCGTAAATCCGAGCTGCCCTGCTTCGCTCAGGCCGATGCTAGGATAAGAGAAGGCTGTGGTTATCACGCGGCAGGAGGGTGGGTGCGTGTCCCGCATCAATCCAGCCGAGATTCTAATTTCGGCGTTCCGTGGATTCCCTCAGATTGTTCATTCCAAGGTTGGCCACCCTAGCTCAGTTGGTAGAGCGGCTGATTCGTAATTTACTTCTCCCCTCGCAAACCACACATTCTTAACCCCGCTTCGGCGTCGGTATCGTCCGCAAATTCGGTCATTCGGGCGCTTTTTGAATCCGATTCCGAATCCAATTTTCTAGGTGTTTGACGTGTGTAGGCCCGTCGAGCAAGCGCTCCGGTCAGCACTCCGATCCAATGGCTTCGGTGTGTACAAGATCCGTTATCAGAATACCCGTTCCCGGCGGACTGCAGCCACCGACGTGCTTCGCCAGTTACATTGATACCGTCGGTCGGCTCTAGCATCGACTCGGGATTGCCCGACAGACGTTTCCCGCCCCTAGGTGAGCCGCAACCGTCTTTCAATCTGCCTGAGCGATATTGTCCAAATCGGCTTCAGATGTCGGCCACATACGTAAAGGCTCGTCCCCGATAAACTCAAGCAATCTCAGGATCAGTTATATGTCCACCAATTCGCATGACTTCTCAAAGTATTACTTTCAGCGGCAGGTACATTTGCCGCGCATCCAGCGTGCCTAAGAACCCAAAGACAGCGAATAACGAGCCTCTCACGCGACTCCATCAACTTCTCAGCCACGACGGAACGGAGACCGATCGCGAACGAGAAATGTCCAGTGTTTCTTGCCCATGGCAAGTAGTGGCGCACAGAACTGTGTGATTTTGCGCCCGGGACTTAGGGCGCAAAGGTTTATGGGCAGGTAAAGGATGAAACCATTTTGATCTCTCCAGTCACGCGTTACTGAGAGACGGAACAGCTCGAAAAGAAGAGTTACGCCTTGCGATCAATCATTACTGCGCGGGATTGCATTTCCACCGTATATCCAATATTCTGAAAGACCTAATTTTATGGCCTCGGCGACCTTTCCCATGATTTCGGACCGATATCAAATCGTTGGCGCTCCGATAGGACAGGGCGGAATGGGTGTGGTTTATAAGGCTTACGATTCGGTGACGCGCAGGCATGTGGCTATCAAAACGATGCGGGGCTCGATCGACCCGGCGGCGCTCGATCTCTTTTCGAAGGAATGGACCGTCTTATCCCGAATTAATCACCCGAATATCGTTGATTTGTTTGACACCGGCGAATTCGAGGAGAATCGACAGAAAAAGCCGTTCTTCGTCATGCCGTTCCTGCAAGGCAAGACACTTGACTACCTCATTAAGAATGAGAACCTCCGCCTGACCGTCGAGCGTGTGACCGAAATCATCATGCAGACCTGCCGCGGTCTGCAGGCAGCCCACGAAAACGGCCTGGTTCACCGGGACTTGAAACCGAGCAATATCTTCGTGATGGATGACGATACTGTAAAGATCATCGATTTCGGCGTCGTCCATCTGACTGGAACCGAGAGCATAACCGGCCTGAAGGGCACGCTGCAGTACATGCCTCCGGAACAGATCGAAATGAAACCGACGAGTCCGGCGTCGGACATCTTTTCTTTGGGCGTGGTCTGCTATGAAGCTCTTACGGGGCGCAAACCCTTCGCGCGAAGGACCGACACGGAAACAGTAGAAGCCTTGCGCCATCACATCCCTCCGCCCGTGGGCGAACTGAATCCGCTGGTAAGCGAACTTGTAAGCCGCGTCATACATAAGGCGATGGCCAAGGCCCCTTATCATCGGTTTTCGAGCGCCAAAGAGTTCTCTGAGACCCTGCAGAAAGCATTGGCAAATCAGCCCATTGAGAGATTCGACAAAGCGAAGACGCAGCCACGAATTGAACGGGCGAAGAAGGCGCTGGCCGAAGGCGACCTTCAGTTTGGATCGGAACTGCTAAGCGAACTGGAAGCCGAAGGCCACCTCGATCCGGAGATGACCGTGATCCGCATTCAGATCAACCAGGGCATCCGGCAGAAATCGATTCGGCAGCTTATCGAAACCGCCCGCAGCCGCCGGGAGGAGAATGAATTCCCGCTTGCGCTGCAAAAGATTCAGGAAGTCCTCGAGATCGATCCTGACAATGCCGATGCCCTGAGCCTGCGTCAGGACGTCGAGAAGGAGATGAGCAACCGCCAGGTCGAAAACTGGTTTCGACTTGTGGAGCAGCACATTCATCATCGTTCGTTCGCACAGGCGAGGGAAGGGCTGCAGGAGATTCTGAAACTCGATTCGAAGAACAGCCGCGCATGCGAGTTGCTGGTTGATGTGGAACGCCGGGAAAAGGAGATGAATCGGGTACGCGGTGAGAAGGAACAACTCTACAAGGCGGCTTTGAGCAATTACGAAGAAGGCGAGGTCAGTTCGGCTTTGAGTAAGCTCGAACGCGTTCTGGAATTCAGCCGAACAACTCCGGATTCCGAAACCCCGGATCGCGACGCTCAATATCAGCGCCTGTACGACCAGATCCGCACGGAACGTGATGCCGCGCGGAACGCGTATGCGACGGGCCGCCGTTACTTAGCGGACAAAAATTTCGATAAAGCGTTGGAGATCTGCAACGAATATCTGAACCGGTATCCTACCGACGCGCTATTTCAGGCCCTGAAGCTGGAGATCGAAGAAAACAAACGGCAGGAATATTCGTCATTTCTTGCCAGCGTCGTCCAGAGGGCGGATGCTGAACCCGACCTCGACCGCCGCGTGAATATCCTGAAAGAAGCCGCCGAGCGGTATCCGGACGAGACACATTTTCAACAATCCCTCCGGCTTACGCGAGAGCGGCGGGATCTCGTGAACGCGATCGTGGCGCGGGCTCGTCAATATGAAGAGCGCGGTCAATTCGGAGACGCCCTGAGTCAGTGGGACATCCTGCGGAACATTCACGCGCAGTACCCCGGAATAGGCTTTGAAGTCGAGCGTCTCACGCGCCGGCGCGATGAACAAGTCAGGGAGGAAGCGAAAGCGCGCTGGGTCGCGCAAATCGACCAGATGCGCGCGGCGGGGGACTACGCGCGGGCAAGAGAACTGGTACGCGCTGCTCTGGCGGAGTTTCCTCAGGACCGCGAACTCGGCGGTCTCGACAGGCTGACGCAGCAGGATCTGGAGCGCGCGAAAGAAGCAGAAACATGGCTGCAGCGAGGTCAGAAGCTTTGTTTTGAGCGGGCCTACGGCGAAGGACTCGAGGCTTTGCGCAAAGCTTCCGAGCTGGATGGTTCCAATCCGGTGATCCGAGCCGCGCTCTTGAACGCTCTTGTGGAACAGGCACGGTCTGTCCTCGGGCAAGATTGGCGGGCCGCTGAGCCGCTGATCCTCGAAGCGCTCCGGATCGATAGTTCGAACCCAGTCGTCCGCGGTCTCGAGGGACTGGTTTCGGACTATAAGCGCAAGGAGATGGTCGACGACAGCCTGGCGCGGGCGCGCGATCTGCAGGCTGCCGGAGACTTGTCGGGCGCTTTAAAGGCAGTGGAAGACGCCCTTCGGTCGTTTCCGAGCGAATTACGGCTGGTGCAGCTTCGAGACACGCTTCGGAAATCGCTCCCGGCAAGGAAGGCGCCGTTACAAGAGGATGAACGGCAGGCCCCACCGGCTTCGGACAAACCCGCCGAACCGAAACCGGTTGCGACAGCCGTGAACTCGGTGGGCGCATCCGGGATGAGCATCCTGGACCAGAGCTTGGATAGGACCGTGCTCTTCCCGCCTCAGCCAGCGGCGCAAGAATCCGCTAAGCCATCCCCTTCCGGCGAGAAAACGCCGAAGCAAGCTCCTTCCGCCCCGAAGCCAGTGAAACCCGCTGCCTCGATCCCCCTATTCGGCTTTTCACGGATTCAATGGGCTGCGATTTCGGCTTTTCCGATCCTCCTGATTATCGTGATTGTGTACCAGATGATGAAGCCGCCATCGCATCCAGTGGTGACGAAGAGCAATCCGGCGGCCGCCACCTATGCGGTTAACGTCTCGGTGGAACCCGCCGTCGCGGCAGGGACGCAGCTTTTTGTAGACAACGCTGCCGTGCCTCAGTTCCCGGCGCAATATGCCTCCGGCAACCATGTGGTCGAGGCGCGCGCGGCGGGATACAAGACGGCAACCCAGAACTTCAATGCAGGTCAGGGCGGTCCCCAGAGCATCGTATTGCGTCTCACGCCGGAGTTGTTGCGCGTGCATATCGCGTCCGATCTCCAAAACGGTCATGTATTGATAGACGATACGGAGAAATCGGATTTACAGGATGGGTCATTCAGCGATGACCGACTCTCGCTTTCGGCTGAACACAAATTGGCGTTATTGCAGGGCCAGAAGGAAATTCTCAGCTTTACCTTCAGCGGGGAGGCGGGGAAGATGGCCCATCTCACCTCGCCGATCAAGGCGAACGACATGTCAATTGTCGTTATCAGCAATCTTGGGTCTCAGAGCGTCGTGTATTCCAGCAACCCCGCATTGAAAGTCGGCTTGGCGAATGAGAGTCCTCAACCGATTCCGGCGAGCGGCCTTGAGCTGTCGAATGTGAAGGCGGGTTCGGACGTCGTGGTGTTGGACGGTGGAAGCGCGCGGTCGCTGCCTATTGATGCGAGCAATGCGCCTGCGCTCACGCTGCTGTTGAAGAGCGACCCGAATACAGCCACGCTCCAGGTGGAGTTGGGCATGCCGGATACAGAGGTTTCGATAAAAGGAGGCCGTTCCGCGCGCCATGTTCATGGCACTGCCACTACCTATCAATTGCCGCCGGGTAAATACACGATCGTGGTGAGCAAGGACGGGTATGTATCCGAAGAGAGGCCGGTCGAGCTGAAAAAAGGCGCCACGGAGAAGTTGGCGAAAATCGATTTGAAACGCGTGGAAGTAGCTCCACCCCCGCCTCCACCGCCGCCTTCCACCTCGTTTTCCATCCAAAATGGCACTCCCGGAATCGAGATCCTGATCGACGGACAATCGGTGGGGACAACGGCCGCGAACGGCGGTTGGTCTGGGAAGGCAAATCCAGGTTCGCACACCATTTCTCTTCGCAAAGCCGGCTATGAAGAGAAAGAAATAAAGATGAAGTTCGACCCCGGCCAGGTTGTTAACCTGTCGAGCGTGGAAGCTACGCTCTCGCTGCTGGGCTCGCTCACATTTGACATCAAGCCGGACGATGCTCAGATCAGTTATACGCGTGATGGGGAAGGGCAACCCCAAACTGCTAAAAACGGCACAGTTCCGGTAAAGCAGGGCCGATACACCGTTCACGCGACGGCGTTGGGTGTCGCGAAAACGGTGAGCGTCAACGTCGCCCCTGGGAAGAACGAGAAGGTCGAGCTAACGCTAAACCCTGCTCAGCCGGTGGAAGCGACTTGTGTTTTCGATCCCAACCAGTGGACGAAAGATGATGAAGGCTGGGAATTCCATAAAGGCTCCAGTTATGCCCCCCTGTGCCAGAACAAGGGCAACATAACGCTGCAGGTCAGACCATCTCCCGGGGGATTCACGAGGCAAAAACGCGTGGAGTGGCGCCTCGAATACACCGGAACTGCGAACCGCATTGAGTATCATCTTGAGCCGAAATCCATTGAGCGGAAGGTCTACACCGACAACAAGGAAGATAAGGACCAACGCGCCAAGAAGGAGGACATTCAATTAGGCGAGGGTACTATCTGGCCGCTGGAACTGCGCATCCTGCCCGACAGGATCACGATTACCTCGGGGTCGAAAGTGCTCGATACCTATGAGCGTCCGGATGGATCAACGGCCCCCAGCCGAGTCGCCTTCAAAGGCGACGTTCAGCTGAGGCTGATGCACTGAGCGGTAACTGCAATGCAAGTCAATCTTCGTTCTCTTTTTGGCAAACTGAACCCCGCCACAAGAAGCGTGATGGAAGCTGCCGCGGGTCTATGCGTGGCCAAGACGAACTATGACGTCGAAGTCGAACACGTCCTGGTGAAACTCCTCGATACAGTCGATACCGATGCGGCGGCGATTATTCGTCACGCGGAGATTGATACTGCACGGGCCACCGCCGCGCTAAACCGAGCCATCGACCGCTTTAAGACCGGAAATGGGCGAACGCCGGCATTCAGCCCGGACGTTCTGGACATGATGACCGACGCCTGGACGATCGCATCGATCGATTTTCAAACCAGCCAGGTCCGCACGGGATTCCTCCTGGTTGCCCTGTTGGGGAACGACAAGTTATCGCGCGTCCTGCAGGATGTGACGCTGGAATTCCGGAAGATTTCCCTCGAGGATCTGCGAAAGAATTTCGATCGGATCACACAAGCCTCGCGCGAAGCCGTCAGCGCGGAGCCGGCTACCGCGTCAAATTCGGCGGCTGGCGCAGGCGTACCTGGCAGCAAAACGCCTTATCTGGATCAATTCACCGTTGAACTCGTGGGAAACGCGCGGAACGGCAAGATTGATCCCGTCCTGGGACGCGATGGAGAGATTCGCCAAGTTATCGATATCCTCACGCGCCGGCGGCAGAATAACCCGATCCTCGTCGGCGAAGCAGGGGTAGGGAAGACCGCAATTGTCGAAGGTCTCGCGCTCCGGATCGCTGGAGGCGATGTTCCTCCACCGTTGAAAAATGTTCAGCTGCGAACACTGGATCTTGCGCTGCTTCAGGCTGGCGCGGGCGTCAAAGGTGAATTTGAAAATCGACTCAAGGGCCTCATTGCCGAAGTAAAGGCTTCGCCCATCCCGGTTGTTCTATTCATCGACGAAGCCCATACGATGATCGGCGCGGGCGGACAAGCGGGACAGAACGACGCCGCGAATCTTCTGAAGCCTGCGCTTGCCCGAGGCGAACTAAGGACAATCGCCGCGACCACCTGGTCGGAGTACAAGAAGTATTTCGAGAAGGACCCCGCTTTGACCCGCCGTTTTCAAACGGTCAAAGTGGATGAGCCCACCGAAGAACAATGCATCGTGATGTTGCGAGGCGCGGCACCCGCCCTCGAAATGCACCACAACGTTCGAATCCTCGATGAAGGTCTGGAAAGTGCGGTACGGCTCTCGCACCGATACCTCTCCGAACGCCAGCTCCCTGACAAAGCGATCAGCGTACTCGACACAGCCTGCGCGCGGTTGTCTCTGGGTCAGAATTCAGTGCCATCCGCCGTCGAGGCTCTGGTCCGGCGGATCGATGCGCTCGCCACACAGACGAGAATTCTCGAAAGAGAGGCAAACGCCGGTACCGACCACCATGCCCGTCTTGAAGAAATTGCTGCTGAGCGAGACCGCCTGAGAGAAGAGTTGGCGGCCCTTCAGGGGCGATGGGACCAGGAGCGCGATCTGGTCTCGAGAATTCGCGAAAGCCACGCGACCCTGGAGAAGACCCTCTCAAGTGAGCCGAACGCGAGTCAAAACGGAGCGCCAAAACCGGATGTTAGTGACAATCTGGCGCAGCTGAAGGATCTCAAGCTGAAGCTCGCTGATCTCCAGGGCGAACAGCCGATGATTCGCGTTTCGGTCGATTCGCAGATCATCGGCGAGGTGATCTCCGGGTGGACGGGTATACCAGTGGGCAAGATGCTTAGGGACGAAGTCAATACCGTTCTAAAGCTTGAATCCCATCTGGGCAATCGCGTCATTGGTCAGGAACACGCGTTGAAGGCCATCAGCCAGCGTATCCGTACATCCAAGGCGCGGTTGGACGATCCCGGAAAGCCGATCGGCGTCTTTCTATTAGTGGGGCCAAGCGGTGTGGGGAAGACTGAGACCGCCTTGGCGCTTTCCGACCTGTTTTACGGCGGCGAGAAAAACCTGATCACGATCAATATGTCGGAGTTTCAGGAAGCTCACACCGTTTCCGGTCTGAAGGGTTCGCCTCCGGGCTATGTCGGATATGGCGAAGGCGGCGTTCTCACAGAAGCAGTCCGACGAAGGCCCTATTCGGTCGTTCTTCTGGACGAAGTGGAAAAAGCGCATCCGGACGTGCTGGAGCTGTTTTTTCAGGTATTCGATAAGGGGCGCATGGAAGACGGTGAAGGTCGAGAGATCGATTTCAAGAACACGATCATCATCCTGACTTCGAACGTCGGGACGGATTCGATTATGCGGTCCCGTTCAGAATCAGAGGACAGTACGGATTGGGAAGAGTTGGCGGCGTCGCTCAAGCCGGAGCTGAACCGGGTATTTAAGCCGGCGTTCCTCGGACGGCTTGTTGTGATTCCCTACTATCCGATTCAGGATGATTCGCTGAAGCGTATCATACGTCTGAAACTCGAGAAGATCCAAAGGAGGCTTGCGGCATCTCATCGCGTGGAACTGATCTGCAGTGAAGATGTTGTGGAGGAAGTCGCGGCCCGATGCACAGAGGTGGAGAGTGGCGCCCGCAATGTCGACAACATCCTGACCAATACGCTGCTGCCGGAGGTTTCGGTCCTGATGCTGACCCGGATAGCGGCCGGCGACGATCCGGATGTGATCCGTGTGGCGGTGGGGGCGGACGGGAACTTCGAATATCTTTCGGGCAAGCCCCGGATAGACGCTCCTGACGAAGCTCATTCTGTCGTGGTCTGAGTGACCACGAAACGCGCCAACACAGCATGGCGGCGACGATGGCACATTCTCGAAAACCGAACCCCATCGGATTGGATCTGCGCCACGAGCGCGACCGCCTTGCCTGCCCGGCGCGCACGCCAGGTTCCCTTGGGATCAACGATGCAGGCGACCCGAGCCGCTTCTCTCTGCTCGGCGACACACCCGGCCCGCTCGGGAATAACGACCATGCCTGCCCGGATCCGTTCGTCCTGCCTGGATTGAACACCTTCCACGAATGGGCCTTGGAATCACGCGTCCACGTCGAGCCGGACTTCCAGGTGGGCCACTATTACCCAGCGGGCAAAAAAAGCGAAGTCCTGTTGTTAGTTGAAAGATTTCTGGTGAAAGTGGAAGGGTGCCCCGGTAAGCCGTACTTGCCCCAAGGCGGGAAGTCGGGTATCACGATCGGCATCGGTTATGATCTCGGGCAGCATTGGGAGAAAGAATTCCGTGGGGATTGGGCGGAATTGGACCCATACCTGCCGGCGAATGCGTCGCTTGGTGTCGACCTGACCCTGCCGGAGCCTTCTGTCCCAGGGCTCACACTCCCGGCGACGCCGACGCAAATGAACTCGGTCGGGCGTTTACCTCGCCTGGCTTTTCCGGATCCTAAGCTTCTCAGGCCGCCCAGCGTGCTGGACCGCCTCGCAAAGGCGACGCGTGGCAGGCTGCCGCGCTCTCAACTTTCCGCGTACCTCCGGACACTGCAGGACGTCAACATTCCCCGTGAACTCGCGATGGAAATCCATGGGCGGATTGTCGCCAAGGAGTACGATGAAGCCGTCAAGACGTATCCCGGCTTTGACGAACTGCCGGCGGGCGTGCAGGTGGCGCTCCTGAGCATGATTTTCAATCGCGGGCCCGGGAATTCCCGACCAGCCAAAGTGGCCGAGGATCGGATGGAAATGAGGGCGCCCTACATACCCGATACTGCGTCGCTCGGAATTGGCCGGACTCTGACGAAGCCTGCCGTTTCGGGGCTGGCGCTCCCGTCGGGGCAAATGAACTCGCTCGGGCGGTTGCCGCGGTTGACTTTTCCGGAATCCAGGACGGCGGCGCCAGCGCCCGCAAAGCTAAGCGCAGATGATGTGTTCGACAGCCGCTGGGAGATGAGCGAATTAGGTTGGGCGATCCAATCCAAAGATCTCGTCTGGATTTACTGGATGATCGAATCCATGCGTAGGGTTTGGGCGAACGCCCCGGGCCTTCAGCGCCGCCGAAATGAGGAGCTGAAACTCATCTATCCGTATGTCGCGCACGACCTCCGGGTCGAAGCTCTGCGCCAGCGTTTCGGCAGCGGCCTCGGGCAGCTTTAATAGCACAAGTGCTGTCGTTGCCTTTCAGCGGACTTGCCGGGAGGCTATTCCAAAACGATCACGGCTTCCATCCGCGGTTCGACGATCTCTCCCGGCGCATAAACGGCTATTTGACGCGAGAGTTTGATCGAGTCCCACAACGGGCCCGACTGGTTCAGGAGAAAGTACTGATTGTCCAGCCTTACTGGAATGGCTGCGGGAGGAACGGGAACGTGGCGCAGCGCCAAACCCGGCAGTGCGCTGCGGACCAGACGTTGAATGTCATCCTGCGACGCCACTTTTACGATTTGCGGAACTTTCCGAATGATGTCGTCCATCCCGATCTTGGCGCTTACGGCCAGGTACAACTGGGAATTCTTGAAGTACTGATCCTCGGTAACGGTTCCTCCCCAGATAAACCGGTCGCGGAATTCCAGCGGAATCGCAACGAACTTCGACGGAATGACAGTCTCCATCAGATCGCGGATATTTCGGTCGAGCAATGTGAAGCATCGGCCGAGATCGTCGTGATCGTAATCCGGCAGGTTCTCGGGCCTCGCCTCGAGCGAAAAAGTCGCGAGCGCGCCCGCGAGCCGAAGCATGCATGCGTAGGCCGCTTCGGGATGCCCTCTTCGCACCTTCCAGATATGCCTGAGTTCCGGCAGGTGCGTATTGACCGTGTGGAGCAACCAGAAATTGGCCGTTTCCGACGGCAGAAATTCCGCCGTGATCTTGCCGCGCTGCCTTCTTGGTCCTGAGAGTGAGGCGCTTTTGTTAGCGAGAATCTCGACTTGGCGGCGCAACAGCATGTCCAGATATGGGCTTGAGCCGAGATTCAGGCACGGCGGTACGAACTCCGGACTCAACTGGAGCGCGCCGACCGCGCTGCGCGAAATCCGTGCAATGCGCAACGTCACGAAGCCGTCCCGATATTCATTTCCGAAGAGCAGGCGAAAGGTTCGCCGGGCCACCATGACCGGCTTCTCTTCCGCGCCGATGTTCTCGTCCGGAACCATGAGCGTCTCCGCCACATAGCGAGTCGCGGCGGGACCCTGTGAACCCTCCGTTTGCGAGCCGGGGATAGTGACGTTCCGGGACCGAGGCCTCAGTTCGGGGAGAGCAAGGTACACATCCAGAGCTTCCTGTGTCGGCGAAAAAAGCTCGGCGAACTTGCGCGAAGGGACGAGATCATCCGCTCCCGGCATATCGAAGGGTTCGCCATCGGGCATAACGCCCACGCACTGGCTGACGCGAAAGACGCCATTGGTAAGAGAGTCGGCGTCGATGGTCAGATCACTAACTCCCCAGTTCGCAAAGTGGGAGGCTGTGAAGCGGAAGTGGAGAGCCGACTCGACAAACTGATCCTGAGTCTGAAACTGCTGGGGATTGAGGAACATCCCCTTGTTCCAGACGACCCGGTTGCGATTCTGCATCAGGCGGGCAACTCCCGGCCGTGCGCACGGAAGATGGCGTCTACTTGGTCGCGCAGCGGATCGTGCAGTTTGCGGACGGTATTGAGGTCGACGACCTCGGCGAAACTCGCGCCTCCCGCAAGGCCGCTGGCTACATTTACGAGGCTGTCCGGGGGGCGTAACGTTGAAAACGGCGCCGATACCGTTACGAACGGAAGCTCACCTGTTTCGGGCGATTGCCGAATCTCCACACGGTATCGAAGGCCGGAAAGCAAACCACCGATCGCCGGGAATTTCTGCAGATGAAGGTGCGTCAGGCATGCCCGCAGAACAAAAGCCTTAACGGCCTCGTTATCGCGCTCGTCCTGACCCGCAAGGACCTGACGCAGCATCGGAAGCGAGTAGGTCGATGAGTACGTCAGGACCCATGTCAGAGGTGACGTAACCTTAATACCGCGCCAGCCCCGGTCGGTATTGACCTGATGTATGTACTCCCATTCGTACAGCTGCATTTGCGTCGAAACCGATTCGAGAGGCACACTGAGTTCCGGCCGGAGGCCGAAGGGGCGCACAGCGACCCTGCGATACAGATCGCGCAGTTCAGCTACATTTCGTTCCGAACCGCCCACAGCCTCACGTTCAGCACCCTCCATCGCGTCGCCAAGAACGCGGCGAGGCCGAAACAAAAGGGCAATCGTGTCCAGGTACCCGCGGAGTTGCTTGTGGTAAAACTTCGCAAGGTCTTTGGTGAGAGCGTGAAGCTGAAGCAGTTGGTCGATCTTGAGATCTTCGAGAGGAGGTGCCGCGTTGTCCATTTTGGCTCCCGATTCAAAACATACCAGCCTGTTATTGTAGCGGATTTAGTCAAGGCCATCCGCGGTTTGGACGAAAGCCTGAACATGATTAATGAGATCCAGAAAGAATCCGCAAGCGCAGCCAACTGAGTTCTCACATGCACTGCTTCTCAAGACCGAGTCCACTTTCGTCAGAAACGATCAGCTTTGTCCATGCGATTCTCCAAACTTCCGATCGGGGCACCCCGTCACCTTCGCGGCATAAGCGGCACTCGGAAACTTTCTTGAACGGCGCGGATGCCATCAGGCCGATCTGGATGCCTTCGCAACAACGCCGTCTGACGAGAACTTGGAGCGGCAACGTTAAATAGCGGCTGATCACGTTGTAAAATCGCAAGCTCGAGCGCCGCAGCAGACCGCTGCCGCTGGTGTCCGAGAACTAGAACACGCGTCAAACTGTCGGCCGTGATCGGCTCGCCGAATATGTATCGCGCTCCGGCCTGAAAGTCTCTCTGTTTCCTCTGCCACCACGTCCGGATCAGCGAGGGATCAGGCCAAGACAGACCCTCGTCCTCGTCCATCACGACGTAATGATTCTTGGAATTTCCGTTCGCCGCGGCCTCAAGAAACGCCGGGTCTCGATGGTCCAGACGCTCTTTCTCAATATCCAAGCCGGTAATCATTGCGAAGGCGTCGCCGGCAATCCGAGCTGACTCCGGCTGGCTCATCTGCTCGATCAACCAAGGGATGAGTTCTAGATCGCCCATGGCGCCGGCCGCGAGGATCGCCAATCGCGCGTACTTCGGATTCGCTGACAGAAGTCGTTGCCATTGCTTGGCTGCACTAGGGTCTGAGCATCGAGTCGCGATCTCTAGAGCCGCGGCTCGAAAGGGGCTCTCTGATTCGGCGACCCTCCTCAGAACAGTGATCGCTCCCCCGTCGCCTCGGAGCAGTGCGCATGACCACGCGGCGGAAAACCGAACCTGATCGTCATTCGAGTCCAGTAATTCAGCGGCGTATGGAACCAAGTCCCGCAACCCAAGTTCGCCGATCGCTCGGAGGCCGCGAGCCCTCACTAAGGCGTCGTTGTGCCGGATGGCGTCCAATACCCGCTCAGGACGACATTTACGATGAATGACCGCCGCAGAGATTGCAATCAAGCGAAGTCCCGCAGCCTGCTCGGCGAGTAACCTTTCGATCTGAAGTTCACTCTGCGTGAAATCTAACCAACCAAGAGCGGATATGACACCGCGTGCCAGTTGCGGGCTACCGAGAGCGGCTTGAAGAATCCGACGGCGCTGCTCCTCAATATTTCCTGAAAAGGCCAAGACGGATGCAGTGAAGATGCCGGCGAGTCCCTCTGTTTCCGGCAAACCTTGGCAGAGTTGCCATGCTGCCTCGCCAGCCAATCTGAGGCCATCGAGGTTCGCATCTAGCCGTTTGTCGAGGTTCATCAAATCCCGGAGATGGTAGCGTGGGCTGCGGATGGCTATGTGGCGTAGCATTCGAAGCGAAAGCGCGTCTTCCACGTGCTGGTCAAGGATGGAACTAATGTATTCCACTTATCTCACCCCAACAAGGCTGAGCCGCAGCTATCGAATTAGCAGGGCTTCAATCGGCCAAACGGAACGGTGTACGATTTGCGCATAGTTAATCACCGCAGCGTAGCAGTCGTCGTCGCATAAAAAGAGATCGGGAAATGCTTGCTCAATCGTGTTGGGATCAACGAGAAACGCTGGTTCCGGTGCGGCGCTCGACTGAGTTGGGTGAATGTTATCACCCGGATATCCTCCGAGCATTAGAAGCCATGTCCAATTATCGAGGGCGTCAAAAACAGCTTTCGTAATTCCATTACTAAGCGGCTTAGCGAAACCTATCTGGAGATAACGGTCGCGGCAGGTGCGGTCTGGCATTTCATAATCGAGAAGAAACGGCGTCGATTGGCGGATACTTGGATATCTAAGGTTCCACAGATCGATCTGAGAACGGCCCATACCCGCTTCTGGGGCAATAGTCGAGATATCGATGCGGTCGAGAAATCTGGAACGAAGGATGTTCATGACAACGCGGAACACGCCGAGGTCGACATGTTTGAAGCCGACGCGCCACGTTTGCCGCGTTTGCACCGCACTTACGTCTTTACTTCTTAACTCCGCAGTCGACGTCCATGGCGGCGTATCCGGATTCGCGAACATCCCGCGCCGCGCAGCATCTACAACGACCTCGATCGGATCACGCAACGGCCTTTGGCCGCGCGCTGGAGGTCCCTGCCGATTGCCTTCGAACTCAAGGACGTCGGAGCCGATGACGGTGATCAATACTTCCTGCTCGTGCGAATCCTGCACGGTGAAGTTGATAGTGGGTTCGGCCGGCGCGAATCGTCTCACTTATATTCCTTGTCCAGGCCATCGAGCCAGTTAGTCGTGGCGGCCTGCATAAACTCAGCACCTGCACCCGCCAAATCCAAAAGTCGTACCGGGTGCAAGACCGCCGCCACGCGGCGGTAGAGCGGAAGAAAATCACGCTGGCCAAGGTTTCCGACCTCCGGAGTTGCTCCGGCCTGAATCGCGAGACCGTGGTCCAAATTATGCAGACTGATCTGAAGATCATTCCCGAGTTGTGCGGATACATGCGGACGGCCGCCGATGAGACCCAAGGTTTTGTCGCAGATCAGCGTCACCCAATTGGCCCGCTTGATTAACGGCACAAAGTCGCCTATTCGGAGTTCGTACCGCAGAATTCGGCTTTGAACGCCTCCGCCGTGCCATCCCAATCCGGGGTGACGCTGTACAAGCGAGGCGAGAGCTCTGGTCGCGGGATTGTAGAGACCCGGGCGAACCGCCTGCGTGTAGTGATTGAGCGCGTAACCGCAGTGCCCAGTGAAAATGGAACCTGTCTTGGCAACAGGGAACTCGAGAATCCAGCCCACCGCTCTCTCAGGCACCGCCAGAGAATGGTCGAGAGGCAGTGTCAAACGCAGAAGCGAGCCAGGGTGGGGCACTTTGCTCCGTTTGTCGCCCCATTTGGCTTTCCACCGGTCCCGCACCTCTGGCGTCACCTCGTCCGCGGGGCGCCGGAAAATACTCAATTCAAGTGAACTCGCCGTGGCGCTTTCATCCGGATCGCCATCGCTCATTAGCATGTAATAGTTCGTTTTTCCGGAACGGGGCTTGTTGAACCATGTCTCCACCATAGAGTCAGCGCGCGCGTTGAGGCGCGCCGCCTTTGACATGCTTTCCGCCTGATAATGTGTTAGCAGTCCGTTCAGCGCCGCCCGGCCGCGCCGGTAAAAGTCCAGTATTTCGGCGTCGTCCGTGATGTCCAGAAAGACTACGAACTCGAGACACGGCGTCACGACTTGAACACCCTCCACCTTCACCGTGCAGGCGGACCAATCAATGGACGTATTGATCATGGGAACACGAACTCCGGGATGAATTCTGGAATTCCTTCCGGGGCCGCCGGGGCTGGCTGCGGGGCCGCCGGGGCTGGCTGCGGGGTCGTCGCGCTGCCAGGAAGAGTGCCGGGCGCGGGGCTGGTACCGGGTACCATGAACGGTGATGTAGCCGGAACGTATATTTTTTGTGGTTCCGGGTTTTCATCACACTTGCACTTCTCAGGGTTTAGATTCAGATCCTGATATTCCTGCTTGCCTGGATTTTGGTCCTCGTTCATCTGATTCTGGTCGGTCTTTTGGTCGTTTCCACTCCGGCCAGGACGTTTCTGGTACCTGTCGCCGGAAAATTTGTTATCGCCCGCCACTGGCTTACCATCGATCTCGACGGTCCAGTCCGGCACGCGATAAACCGCATCCACGTCTCTAATCCAATCCCAGAGCCGGTCGAGGAGTCCGAAGGGTCTCCAGTTTCCGTCGTCGCCGATGCCCCACGGTTTCTGATGGTCTATTTTAATTTTCTCGTCGTCGTCGGCATTGTCGTTATACGCTTTGGTCGCTTCTTCGAAGCACTTATCGCGGGCGCTTTTATTTGCCATAGGTGCTTGTTTACCTAGGTTCTAGGCTTTCGTCGGTACCACAGGGACTTTCTGAATAAAGTCGCTTCCCTTATTGCCCCTCTTGTTGCACCAGCAGAAAATTTTGCAAAGCTTTTGCTCGAGATCCGCTGGCAGTTGATTGCTCTGGGTTTCCGGCGCGGGTGGAGTGTTCGGCGTGTTGCCGTTATTTAGCATTGGATCGCCCAGCCTGCAGACATTCTTGCCTTCGGCGAGCACATCCATGCTGTAGTTAACAAACGTAGCCTTTCCTTTGATGACCCCGGATACGATTCCAAGCGCGGTGCCCGGTTCGTCACCGGTACTGATGGCAAAAAACGAGTCGCTCAATGCGATGCCTTGGCCGTCGGCAAAAACGGTCCTCGCTTCATTCGCAAGATCCCTAGAAAACGCGACGTTGGTGTACGCTATGGGGACCGGGGGCCCTGGGGGTGCGGGGGTCAGGCACGTATCGGGGCTAGCAGTGGAAATCCCATCACTCATCTTGTGGACCACCGTTAACTTATTCACGATGACGCTTGCGATCATGCGCCTCCCGCCGACGACCTCCGCAGTACGCATGCCGACCGGTATGGCTGCATGTCGCTCGCAGCCCACACCAAGGCGACGTCCTCCGGTTCGCCGTACTTTGCCAGTTCAAAAGAGGCGAGTGCCAAGAGTAGGACACCAGCAGCAGCCCCTACATCGCCCCAATTCGTGGCCGGGTGACGCAGATCCAGCGGCGAGGCGTAGTGCGCGCCAGTCCGAACGTAGGCATAAGACCATTCGTCCGCTCGCCAAGATTCGCCGTTCAGATCGCAGTAAGTGAAGCGAACCTTGTCCTTGGGGCAGTATTGATCTCGGAATGCATTGTGAAAGGCTTGGGTCAACCCTTGCCCGATATTCGGTTTTGTTGTGAACCACAACCGCTCCTCGGCACCTCGCCCAATCGCGCGGACTTCGGCGAAAGCTTGGGCGTTCATGCGCCGCGCCTCCGCGTCTGAGCACAACAAAACGAACCCCGCGCCCTCCCCAGGGATGAATCCAATACCCTGGTCCTCCGTTAGTATGCGATTCTGAGCCTCCAGCCAGCGGAGCGTTTCGGGATGGTGATAGCAATCCACGCCGCCGACCAAAGCGGCCTCGATTTCGCCCATCCGGATCAATTTGAGTGCATAAGCCAGGACAGCTAATGCACCCTCGTGTCCGGTCGCTGCGATTCCACATCGAGGCGCGCGACGATCGAAAGGCAACTCCCGGACAATTTCGTAAGCCAATCGTCGAGTGGTCGCTGCCTCGGTTCCGGGTCTCTCGGGAGGCACGGAAATGAACACGAAAATGTCCGAGGCACCTGTGTGAGTGCGGGTCTTCAACCAAGGGGCTAAGGCCTCGCGCGCGGCAGCGGTCGCCATATTCCTCATGCGATCGAACGGGGCAGTGTCACAGCTTTCAGTCTCTAGCTGGGACAACTTGAGCGGCTTACCGTCCCTAGCGCTCAGGAGATAATCGCTCAACTGAAACGAATTCAGGCCGGCTCGCACGGCGGCGACGTTGGCGGGCATAGTCAAACCAATCGGGGTCTGGGCCCCCAGACCGACAATCACCGGCGAATCAGTCGTTGCAGGGTTCATTTTTCGGATCCAATCCTCTAGACCGCACTTGGCGGCCTGCGCATATGTGGCTTGACATCAATCACTGAGGTCAGCAGATCGCGGATGTGAGATCCGCAATTCAAACTCGATCTCCACACTAAGATTAATTTTCTCGAATCTGACTCGATAATGACGCGATCGAGTTGAACTTGCTGCCGCAAAGTACCCGTCACTGTATATGTGGTGACAATCAGGTACACCAGAGGCAACCGAAATTGAACCGGGGACACGGGAGTCATATTCTCTAGTACCGCTTCCTCCCCGCCCCGGAGAGGGGCCTCGGTCACTAAGTCAGGGTGGGCTGCACGAGCATGCCGCGAATCGTAATCATCCGGCAATAACGGCATTTTTGAATTGCGCCAGCGGTCATCAAAGGTGCCTGCATAATCTATCCTCGGGGCCCACATCGGTGGAATCGGCCCGAACCCGGCGGGTGCTGGACGGTCGTTCCATCTGGTGATTAAGTGTGCGGGTTCTTCGATATTCGGTAACGGCTTGCCGATCAGGTCATCGACTGAGGATGCAAATCCTACGCCGATCGGATTTCTCGATTCCCTCGTGCCGCTGCGCACGTCAATACCACCATAAGCCGCTTCGTAGTTAATCGGTTGCGTTACGAACGGGTCCGGTGCGCTGATTGTAACTCCGAATGTCCCCCTATGCCAAAAACGTTGCCCAAACACCCGAATCGTTTTCTTAACCGTTCCGACGCGAACGGACGCATCCAGTGCAAAGACCGGTTCGTCATTCGGAGCATGTGCGGTTCCCAGAACCGTGACATCGGTTCCTGGATGCTCAACCACCGCCTCCCCGTCCCGTAACAGACTCGATTTGCCCGGTTCTCCGGAATACAACGGCGTCAAACAGACGGGCTCCTGTTGTGCGTGGGGATCGAGCGACCCGCTTTCTTGGATCAGATACGTTCCTTTCACCACCACCACCCATACTTGGCTTCCATCGCTCGACACTAGAGCGGCTCTTTCCGCGGCGAAATTGGTCCTGTTAATCAGTTGAAGCATCAGCGTTGTCATGTCTGACTGGCATCCTGCTACGTCTCCGCCATAGCGTCGTACTGCCAATACACCAAGTCAGACCAGATATCAATTAATGCGCACCGAGCCACCCTTGATGCAGTTTACGCCCGACGATCGGCTGATAATATAGTCCCCTTTGATCAGCACTTTTCCTGTGCGAGTTAGTGTAATACTGGCATTGCCGCAGCGAAACACAATCTCGGCTTGAGCCTCGAAAATCAATTGCTGGTCATCATTTCGAGCGACACTGGCTTGAGTGGCTGCGTCGAATGCCGGCGCCGCTTGGCGCTCGAGATCCTCGAGGACGCCTACCACAATCGGTCGAGCAGCATTGGCTTTCTCGAAATTGAGAACGACCGTGGTTCCTGTGCGGAGCGATTTTGCTGGTACACAAATCCGCGCGCAAACAGGCGCGCGGTTCGGATTATCATCAAAATCGACCAATGGCATGTGCCCCGAAAATCCCGACACCGTGCCCATCACGGCGCCAATGAAGGAGCCATGGGGTTGAGGCTCAGCCTTAACCACAACGGCATCGCTATCGTTTGCGGTCTTGTCGGCTGATATCTGGCAAATCCCGACGATGATGGGCTGCCTTTCATCTCCCTCTTCGAACAACAAGACGACTTCGCGACCGCGGGCCAACTCATGGAGCGGGACCGCTGAGATCGCTGATATTGGCTGGCGATTTTCGTTACCGGGGAAATCAATCAGCGCTTCGTCGTTTGAGTCGAAACCACAAAAGACACCAATCAAAGTGCCTACAAACCGTTCACACGCCGGGGAATGGGTTTTCGTAGCTAGCATATTTGGAAACTCCCAAAGATCAGTTCTGCCCAATTTTTGAGGCCTTGATGACGACATCGCTGGAAGCTTTGAGGGAAATATTGCGGCCAGTACACAACAGATCCTGATGGCTTACCTTGATATCCTTTGAGTTTATTGTAATTGTGCCGTCGCTGTTCATCGTAATACTCGCGTCGCCGACAGTAAGGGTAATAGAGTCCGTGGCAGTGATCGACATGGTCTTACAACCGACGCTGTCCGCGCCTGTGATGCTGGCGGTACGGTCAGCCTTGACAGTTTGAGTGTGTGTAGCCCCCGTAGTTTCCGTGACGGCTCCCTGCACCGTGATGTTTTGGCTTCCAATAATGTTATCTTCCAAACCTATGACGGTTTTGGCCCGTATGCCCCCTACGGTAAGGGCCTGAGCGCCCCCTACGCTCACTTCCTGCGCGCCGCCAACATTTAGCATGTCGTTCACGCCCACATTGTGAGTACGGGTAAGAACTATGGTTACGGCCTCATTCGCCCCGACGCTTTCCGTCCTATTACTCCCGATCGAGATCGTCTCATTGGACCCAACCTTTTCAGTCCTGTTTGAGCCGATCGTAATGCTCTCGTTTACGCCAACCTTCTCCGTCCGATTATTCCCGATCGTGATCTTCTCGTCATGCCCGACCAGCTCCGTCCGGTCATTCCCCACATTCACGCGTTCATCATGTTCGACCTTCTTCTGCTGGTCGTATTGCGCATGAATATTAATCAACTCCGTACCCTTCGTGTCATTCAGCGAAATCTCGTTATACCCGCCCCCGCCCTTCGTACTATTCGACTTGATTCCACTAATCATCGCCCCGCCGGGCATCCCAAACGGCGGCATCTGCCCCGCGTTATAAACCCGTCCGACAATAATCGGCAGGTCCGGATTCCCCTCTAGGAAATCCACAACCACTTCCTGGCCAATCCGCGGGATCGAAATGGCGCCCCAACCCTGACCGGCCCACGGATGCGAAACACGAATCCAGCAGGAACTGTTCTCGTTCTTCTTTCCTTCCCGATCCCAATGGAACTGAACTTTCACCCGCCCATGCTGATCCGTATAAATCTCCTCGCCCCCGGGGCCGACCACGACGGCGGTCTGGCACCCCTGAACAAACGGCTGCGGGGTCACTCGCGCCGGCCGGAAAGGAACCGAATACGGAACGCATTCGAAGCTGTTTCGATAGGACAATTCTTCTCCCGAACCCGTGCCAACGCCATAAGAACCGCCTTCTGTAGCGCTGTGACGAATCGCGGTGAGCAGATAAGCCTGGTTCAGATCTTTACGATAGTGATCCTGCAGCGTGAACTGGAATCCGCTGGTAAACGCCCGGCACGTGCTGGACCCGCGATGGATCTTGACCCCCGCAGTCTGTTCCTGCAAACGAATCTTTGAAAGCCGGTCGCCATCGGACCGTACCTGGTGCTCACCCGGAAAGTCGTAGATCTCATAACGATTGGGGCCGGTGAGATTCACCGCCAGGCTGGTCGACGGAGTCTGAAAATTGTAGTCGGTCTGCGCCCAGGCGCCAGTCCGGAATTCCTCCGAGTATTGCCAGTCCGTAATAAGATCTTCTTTGTAAGTCGTGCCGCGTCCCTGCAGGCCGCATCGCGCAGTTTTCTGGCCGGGACACGGCTTGTTCGCTGCCGGATCATCCGCCAGTATCAGCATGTGCTTGCCGTCCTGATGATCGAAGAAGTAATAGATTCCTTCCTCCTCCATCAGGCGGGCGACGAAATTAAAATCGGTTTCCCGGTATTGCACGCAATACTCGCGCGGCTGATAACTCCCGTAGAGGCGAAATTCGAAATCGCTGAAGCTCAGATCCGAAAAGATCTTGCGGATGATGTCCGGAACCTTCAGATTCTGGAAAATGCGGCAATCGGCGGTGCGCGTCAGAAACCAGAGCCAGGGCGACACCTGCGCGTAGTAAGTAGTAAGCCGTCCGTCCTGTGTCCCTTGCGAGAAGCGGCTGATAAAACCGTTCCAATGCCGTTCTGTACCCTTGGCATCGTCGATCTTGAGCGTGATGTTCTTACCCACCACATCGCTGAAGGAAATCGAATCATGCTCCGAAAGAAGTTCCAGATCGAAGTGAAACAACTGCGAGATCGCTTCGGCGCCGTGAAGATTGCGAAGGAGCAGCGCATTGTCGCCCAGCGGCGCCTTGATCGCAAGCCGATGCGTGTCCTGGACGAATGCCATCAGTTCACCCACCGGAAGACCGCGTCATCGGCATCGTTCTCGAAATCGCCGGTCTTCAGCCACCCCAGGCAGCCCAGCCGCGGTGAGTCGGGACTCTGATCGTCCAGACTGCACGCGGGAACATCGTCTCGCCTGAGGATCACCTGCACGTCGAACGACGCCGCCTGTCCCGCGAAGAAGCGCGTAAGATCGACTAGGCTCGCCATTGCGGAACCCTCCGGCAAAAAATCCATATACCGAGCCAGCGGCAACGGACCGACACGAATTCTGAAGCGTGACTGCTGGTCCCAGACCTGATCGCCGAGCAACGCGCCGTCGCCGAGAGGATGCTCGTCGGAATCCCCGAGCGCCGTTTGATCCGCCTCCGCGACGTCATACCAGTCGCCCAGACATTGTTCGATGGCGATGTCTGCCCGAAAGTAATCCCGAAGGACGCACTGCAGTGCGCTGGCCGAGTGGGGCCTCTGGGCGATCAGGCCGGAATAGAAGAGCAGACTCTCGTCGCGCACATGCAGCCGCCCGCGAAGCCCGCCGGTTCCCATCCCGATCAGATCGAACAGACTATGGGTAAATGAGTCCGGAAGCGCTTGGGCGTGCTTTGCCTGTTCGTAAAGAATTGCGGGGCGATGTTTGTGCCAGGCGCGGTAGAACAGCGAGATCAAACGGTGATTGAAAAGATCGAAGAACGACGCCAGCGTATCGTCGTCAGCCCACCTGCGCGCAATCACTTGTTCCGTGTACCAGAGCGGAAGTATCCCCTGTGTCCCTGTCAGGCCGAAAAATGCGACTATGACCTTTGCCGGGTCGGACGATGCCGAAAGCCGCGCGATTTCGTGAATCGGACTTGCCGGAAACGCCATCGAGAGGTGCGCGCCAAAACGCGCGAGTTCCTCCGTGGCCTTCGAGGACCCGCCTACTTCCCGGCGCCGGGGATAAATGCGCCGGAGCAGGCGAACGGCCTGGAAGAAGTCGAATTCGTATCCGCGCGCGAACAGTTCCTCTTCTACAGAAGGATCTGTTCGCCCGTTCTCGGGGGCCAACGCTTCACCAATCCTTTCTGTGTGAGGGCCGTCAGGCGGCTGAAGGAATTCAGGCCGCTGTATAAACCAAGAAATCGCTCGAGGACCGAAGAAAGCAGGAACACTCCCGAACCCACGAAGTTCTGTTCGTCGAATTTAAGCGTCACGTCCGTACCACGGCAAAAAGTAACGCCCGCTTCCGAGACGATCCTGCTCATTGCGGACTGGCTGCTCACCTCCGTAACCCCGGCGATCTGGGCTCTGACTGCCGGATCGTTCGAAAAATCGTAAAGCCGCAGGATCTCCTGTAGGGCGTCTTTGCCGCCTTCCACGATCGAGAGATGGTTCAAAGAAAGATGCGAGATGAGCCGCCATTGAAGGCCGCTCCGACTGGGCGGTCGCAGCGGCCCAGTGGGGTTACGAAGTCCGCGGACTCGCACGGCGGATACGCCTTCGGGTTCCAGTTCGCCCAGTTCACCGGCAAATCTTAACCGGCCCGCCTGCTCCCGATTCGTACATGTAACTCTTACGGACAAAACTTCGTCGGCCGGGCTCGCCGGATTGAAGTCGTTATCGACCAGCATCAGGTACATCTCGCTACCGGGATCGTTCTTTCGAAACGATACGCGGCGATGCGCGTGCCAGAGCTGAGTGTGTTCGCGATGCGCCCCATGGCGAATCGAATAAAACGGCTCGTAGCGGCGAGGCTCCTCGGCATATCCGCCAGAGACTTCATCGACCGAGTAGACCTCGGTGGCGAGTTGCCGGTGCAGGTCCGGCACGATGCGGTATTCCGGTTTGGTGTGCGTAACGCGTATCGGCTCGGCCAGGCGCTCGAAAAGATTCACAATAGGTGTGCAGCCCAACTGAAACGAGGTCGTCTCAACGGCCTGCTCGAGCGCGGTTAGTTTGTGCTTCTCCTCGAAATCGGAGACGCCGATGAGAATGTCAAAGCCGGAGCCGAACTCCGTGCACGCGATCGAATCGAGGCCGCAGAGATCGAAAAAGAAAAACTTTTCGGGAAAGCTGAAGTACTCCTGGAGCAATCGATAACCGGGAAAACTGCGGTCCGAGTAAGGAAGGACGCTTTCCGACGATTCGAACCCCACCGCTTTCAGGCATCGGGGCGGGAGAATCGCTTCCGGCCGTGAACTGCCTTTCGCCTCAGCCCCAACGATCGAAACCCGAACGCATTTCAGAAAGAGCGCTTCGTATAGAGCGTGAACCACCGCCGAATCGCCGTTCAGGTAGAACCGAATGGAATTCGCCGCAATTTGCGCGAACCGCAGCCCACCCAGGCATTCCAGATGAATCCTGATCACCGCCGAGACATTGTTCGCCGCCCCGGCTGTTGAAAAGCGATTGGCAAGCGACACTCCTGCTTGGGTGATACGAAACGGCAGGACAGTAACGTCATAGCAGGTACGAAAGGAACAAGCCTGGCCGCCTGCCGGACTGGAATGTACCGGAGTGCCGCGCGGCACGCGGACCGAAGCAGCGACGCTCTGCGACGACTCGAATTCAAACTGGGCGATCGCTTGCGAGGGGACCGGCTTCAGGTAGTGCGGATAAAGCGCGTCCAGAAGCGCCTCTGTGATCTCCGGAAACTCGTCGTCGAGTTTATGGTGAATGCGCCCGCAAAGCAACGCGAAAGCCTGAATCAGGCGCTCGACATGCGGATCGCTCGATACGCCGCCGGCAAGTTCGAGACGGTTCGCCACCTTCGGGTATTTGGCGGAGAACTCCGTGGCCATCTGACGGATAAACGTCAGTTCGCGTTCGTAATAAGGCAGCAGGTCGTCTCTCACTCACCCACCTGCACATTCATTCGTCGCGTATCGCGATGCAGGCCGGCGTTGAAATATACGTCCTCCGGTCCTGAGTCGAGGCGAAGTACCGCGGAGATTTCGAACCCCAGTACCGGCATCGCGGAGTCGGAATTGCGCACCGCGACCGAGACTCTCGCCAGCCGCGGTTCGAATTCCCTGATTGCGCGTTCGATCGAAAGCCTGAGTCCCTCCTGATCCGGACGGCTCGTCAGATTTCTGGCCGTGAAATCGGAAACGCCGAAAGTAAGGATCGAGTTGCGCGATTCGACGAACTCGGCATCGAACTCCGGTTCGCCGCGTCTGGTATTCAACAGCGCGGAGAGATCGCGGCGCAGCGACTCCTTGATCCGCCGAGCTTCTTCCCATGCGGACGCTGGAGCCTCCGCTTTCACGTCAGGCTGGTCGTCGATCAGCCGATCGAAAAGAGAAAGCCTCGCGCCGGTCTTTTCCTGAGGGGCGGCCATTGAGCTACGCCTCGCATTTCAAAGCTTGCCAGGGATCGAGTCTGCAAAGGCGCTCATAATATTTCGCGGCGCGATCCTGGAGTTCGGACTCGTCGGTCTGCCTGTAGATCCGAACAATGCGGGACCACACGCCGGCGATCAATTCGGACGATTCCCAGTTTTCAAGCTGAAATTTGTCGATCTGCTCGGCAAGTTCCTCGAGGATGGATCGCGCGACTTTGTCGCGCTGCGTTTCGATACAGATTTGCGCGAGCAGGAGCTTGCGATGAAAGCGGCTCCGGCCCGTGGTCTCGTTTGCCGCGACCCTGGTCATAACCGCCAATCCCTTTTCGATCTCGCCCGATCGAATCAGTTGCTCCGCTTCATTCCATGAACCGGCCGAGGAACTCTGATCCTGCTGACTGGAAAAGGGCAGACTGAACCGCATAGTGACAGATCCCGAATCGCCGCCAGACGCTCCCATCTCCTTAGCGGCATTCGTCTCAGCATCCGGAAAAGCCTTCCGGCGGTTCTCGAGAATATCCGATACCGCCTGCCTGATATCTTCCATCGCATTCCTGCACAACCCCAGATTAGGAGCGACGTCGCCGAAATGCTCATCTACGGCTTTTTCGAGCTGCTTAAATTCGTCGTAGGCGCCCTGATATTCAGAGGCCAATTGTTCGCAAGCGGGCCGGGAGGTCTTCTGCATCGCGAATTCAAACATTTCAAGAGAAATGTGGCCCTTCTCGATCAGTTGGTCGAACTCGCGCTTCTTGACCGCATCGATGTCGCCGTCTTCGTCCCGCGCGCTCTTTTCAGATCCTGTGCGGCGAGCATCATCCAGATCGATCAGGCTGTAGTCTCGCCCGCTGTCTCCGCGAGCTGTGATCGGAATCGATCGGATCGAGTCAACCAGCTTGCTATTGAGCCATTCAAACGGGCCGGAACGATCCTCCGGCCCGTCCTCGATATTGGGAAACAGACCCTGATTCCAATACCTCTGCATCAGCTCGCGGGTTACGTGTAAGCCGTCGCGAAGTCCGGGAAAGCCGTAGAGCTTGATATTGGCCTCCGTGAGCCACATCGAGATCTGCAGATCCTTCGTGTGCTCCCGGAGCAGGGAAGCGGCCAAATCGTGGACCGTGGTCCAGTCCGCGGTCTTAGTTTCGCGCTTTTGCCACTTACCGGTCTCCAGCCCGTCGTCGAACCTCCTCGCCTCTTTGAGACGATCCCATTCTCGGGTCCACCGCATATCCATTCCGGCGGGCATTCCCGCAACGGGGATGGGATCCAGCAGAGCCTCAACAGGTACGGGGGTGGCGGTCATAGCATTGAGAGGCCAGGGAAACCGGCGGCTGAGTTACTAGGCGCCGGCGCCCTTGGCAAGATCGACTTTGGTAGCTACCGTCCCTTTAGCCGCTCCGGTGTCGTCCTGCTTGGTGTATTCCCATTGCATGGTCGTATAGGTCATGCCGATCACCTCTGAGGGGAAGCTATTGGAATCCCCGTTGGTATCGCCAGCGGTGTGAACGTTGCTAAGCGCTACGTTAGTCATCGTATATCGTTGATAGACGATCGGGCTTTTTCCCGCCGCCCTGGTAAGCTCGACGATAACCTTAGGAATGTGCGTCCCGAGATGAAGCGCCTCGTATAGCTTCGGTGATGCGCTGTCGAGGGGTTTCGTAATCGTGAATGGCTCATGGTTCACGGCGCTCTGATAAGCGCCTCCTTCGTTGCTGCGGCTACCGGAAAATTGCTGGGACAGGCCGTGGCTGAAGCCGCTTATTTCGCTCCAGTCTTTGTGTTTATCGTCTTTGCTGCCCCCCTTGATGTCGCCCCAGTTAATAAATCCGTTCGCATTACTCACGCTCGCCATGTTTGACCTCTTTGTTCCGCGGCAGAGCCGCTCTTGCTTTGTTTGCCGTTATGAATGTGCCTGGCCCTACGCTGCGGCAGGCAGCTTCGCCACCAGGCGCAGCGAAACAGCCAGTTCTTCTAGTTGGAAGTGCGGCCGAAGAAACGCCACCGCATTGTAAGCGCCCGGCTTACCCGCTATCTCCGAAACCTCGATGCGCGCTTCCCGCAGCGGAAACTTGGCCTTCATCTCCTGGGCTGCCATGTCGTCCAGCAGGACGTAATGGCTGATCCAGCGGTTGAGAAACTCCTCGCACTGGTCGCGCGACATAAAGCTGCCGATCTTGTCGCGCATCATCGATTTAATGAAATGCGCAAAACGGGAGCACGCCAGAATGTACTGCAATTGCGCCGAGAGACGCGAGTTGGCATTCGCGTCGTCGTCGAGGTAAAGCTGTGGCTTCTGCGTGGACTGCGCGCCTACAAAAACAGCCGTGTCCGTGCCCTTGTAATAGCAAAGAGGAATGAAGCCCAGCTTCGCGAGTTCGTTTTCCCGCCGGTCGGTGATCGCGATCTCGGTCGGGCACTTCGTGGCGATGTCGCCGTCATCGGTTATGAATGTGTGGGCAGGCAAGCCTTCAACCAGGCCGCCGCCCTCTACGCCGCGGATGGCGGCGCACCATTCGTATCGCGCGAACGCATCGGTCAGGCGCGCGGCGAACGCATAGGCAGCGTTGCCCCAAAGATACTTCGAATGGTCGCGACCGTCCACCTTTTCTTCGTAATCGAATTCCTCAACGGGAACCGTATCCTTGCCGTAGGGCAGACGCAGCAGCACGTGCGGCAGGCACAAGCCCACATACCGCGAGTCATCGGTCTTGCGGAACATGTTCCATTTGAGATACGCCTCGTTGTCGAAAATCTTTTCGAGATCGCGAGGCCCCGCGAGTTCCGTGAAACTTTCGAAATTGAACAGCGAAGAAGATGCGGCGGCGAGAAAAGGCGCGTGCGAAGTTGCGGCGATCCCGGACATCTTCTCCAGAAGCTCGATGTCCTGCGGATGACGCCCGAATTCGTAGTCGCCCAGCAGCGCGCCGAACGGATTGCCGCCGAACGTTCCATATTCCTCTTCGTAGATTTTCTTGAAAAGGGCGCTCTGGTCAAATTCCGTCGCCTTCTTGAAGTCCTTCAGAAGGTCAGACTTGCTGACGTTCATCAGCTTGATCTTCAGTGTGCTGGACGTTTCTGTCTGCTGCACCAGATAATGCAGACCGCGCCACGACGCTTCGAGCTTCTGAAACGGTTCGGCATGCATGACCTCGTTCAATTGGTCCGAAATCAGCTTGTCCAGATCCGCGATCCGGTTATTGAGCATGATCTCCGTGTCGGTGTTCACGGTCATCTGCCCGGCCATGACGTCCTGAACCAGATCCTTCAGCCACGCCTTACCTCTGACCTGCTCCTCCCTGCTTTGACCGAGGCGTCCTTCCTCCGCGATCCTGTCCAGGATGCTGGCGCTGGTCTCAGCGGCGCTTGTGGTTACTTCCTTGCTCTGCTGCACGCTTTCAGAGGCCATGTTCAGTTCTCTTTCTCTGTCGGGGCTTGCACGCCGGCCTCAGAGCCGGCCTTTTGAAGAAGTTCCTGATTCTGAATCATCTCCTGCAAAAGATTTTCGAGCTTTTCGTTGCCGATCAGACTGGATTTAATGTTGGCAAGACTGTTTCGCAACTCGAGCAGTCTGCGAAGCGGGGTAACTTGCTGCGCGACGTTGGCCGGAAGAAAATCGTCCATGCTTTCGAACTTCAGTTCGAGCCCGAGCTTGGTATCGTCTTCACTAAGCCGGTTAGGAACCTTATACGCAAGGCGTGGTCCGATTTTTTTCATCACCTCATTGACGTTGTCGCGATCGATATTGACGAATTTGCGCTTGCTGATCTCCGGAAGAGGCTTTTCGGGCATTCCAGAGAGGTCGGCCAGAACGCCCACCACAAACGGCAGATCACGCTTCTCGATCGCATTTCCGACCTGAACGTCGTAGGTAATGTGAACACGCGGCGGACGAACCCGACCAACTTTTTTCTGTAGGCTTTCCTTAGGCAATCCCGATCTCCTTCTAAAGCTGGTTACTGCATCGGACCGACAGTTTAAGCCAAAATCCCGCTGAAGTCTACCCGCGTGCGAACGCCTTGCGCGGCACCCCGACGCACTTAAAGTGCAGCCATCGCGACCAACATTTCAGCCTTGGATAGAACATTCTCATCGCCTCTCAATAGTTCCACCACCTGGAGTAGTGTTCCGTACGAAGTAAGAACCGTCGTCCTCCACCTATTGAATAGCGCTCCCGGAGCACTGCAGACCTTCGTAGAATTTGGGATTGAAAACATCCGCGCCTAGCTCAACGACCTCGAGCCGAATGGGTGCAGGAGTGATCTCGACGCCCCGTCCCTTGTTACCCTTCGTGTATTTCCATACGATGACGGGATCCTGGAGCGCCCGCGGTTCGGCATCGCCGATTATCCGAAAGATAGCCCATGTTCCTTCCTCTGAGGCGAATCCTGCCGCGAAGTTACTGTCGCCGGCACGCGCCACCGCGCCCGGCTTGCCCCCCGATGGAGCGGGCCAGATAAATTGCGCCTGCACGCTGTTATCCCACCGATGGTGCTGGCCATCCACATCCAGTTCAATCACTGGCCCTTTCTGCCCCGCGTCGAGCTTCGGACGCAGCAAATAGACCAGCCGGGGAGACGTCGCGCCGGGGGGGAAGAAAGCGTTTGTTACAGCCTGCGCGCGATTCACAAGAGTAAGTAACCGTTGAGTCGGAATCAGCTTCTGCTGCGGATCTTTCACTTTCCAGGCCGCGCCATCCTTCACGATGAGATCGCCGAGTGCCTCGCTCTCAAACTTCGGTATAGCGCCGGTGCCGGGGGCAAAAGCATTGGTAAATTCCTGGAGCGTCGCCTCGCTGTCCGAAGAACTCTGGAACGGGTACTTGCGAAGGATCGGGCCAACCGTTCGGCAGAGACTCTGGAACTGCGCCTCGATCCTGCTCTTCTGATTCTCCAGAGGATCATGTATGAAGCCCCTTGCCTGTTCGATCGGCTCCCGCAATAAGCGCTCTGCGATCCCATCCACTCCTCCGGCTTCCGCAGGCTTAAAGCCCTTCGCGAGTTGCCGGACCGCATCAAGCGCTTTTTCTGCATTTTGGTTTGCACTCTGGAATGGCGCGGAATCACTGGGGTTCTTACTATCGGCGATATCCTGCATCGAGTGACCCAGCTGGGCCAGGGAATCGAGATACGCGGCATTCTTGTCGGATACCCACTTTTCATCACCCGGAGCGACCACCCATTGGACCGGTTGGAACACCGCCCCGATATCCTGAAACTCGCCGCCGATGGCTCGCCGCATTGTCTCGGTAGGCTTAGCGGACGGTCCATTGTTGAACAGGTTTCCCAGGACCTTTGATCCGTGGTCCATTTCCCGCGATACTACTGAGGGCTTGAAATCCGTGGCGCTGGAAGTCAGAGCGAAAAGCGCAAGCAGCGGAGATTTGTGATCGGAAAGCGACGCCAACTTACCAGCCGCGTCCTGGGCGCTCTTGTACCGGATCACGGAGAATCCAGCCAGATACTTCCGCCAGTTCTCAATGTAGTCCCGGATGTACTGCGCCTGAATGGCATTAAGGTCGACCTTGGACCCCGCACGATCACCCACCGCGCAGCCGTCGACCGGACCAGCGTGAAAATCCTTCGCGCGTTTCAGGACCATGTCTTTGCCCACGGGTGAAAACGCTGGACTGATGTCTGGCGGACCGGCCAGCGTTTGCTCGTACCCGGGGGCCAGATCGCCCAGCCGTGTGGGCCTGGCCACATCTTTTTCGGCCGCCGAGATGATGTCCGCGTAGACGGTACTCACTCCATTGAGGCGTTGCAGGGCTTCCCTCGCCTTGTTGCTAGCAGCGCTGCTTGGGGTCAGATGACAGGGATTCTCATGCTTTAGTTCCTCCGCGTAATAGTCAATTTGTCGGCCCGCAAGTATCTGCCACTGTCTAGCGTCGCTCTCATACGACGGCGTCGGAGACTCCTTCCGAAGCACCTCGGTAACGAGGCGAGTCTCAGGCTCGCATGCTCGTGTTGTGATCATGAGATGCGTTCTCAAGAAGCTATAAAGAAGTCCCGCGTCGCTGGTGTCGGCGGTCTGAAGCGCCTCAACCAGCCGGGAATTGATGCCGTTCAGCAGGAGTGATTGGAGGCGCTCGAAGTAGGCGGCGCGGAGCGGAAGGGCGATACGATTCCCGGTATACAGGCCCAAGTGCATGCCAATCCCCTGGCGATTCCCGAGGTTTTTCAGGATGACCCGCAGCCCATCGAGCGCGTGGAGGGCGCTCAGCGTCGGCTCGACCTGCGCAACCGGTGGAACAACTTCCGCAGTGGTCTGGACTCTGTTGAGCAGATCGCGATTTCCGAACCAGGAAATCGTAAAGCCTATGCACATCAGCAGGCAAAGGGCCGCCGTGGCGGTCATCAGAAGCAGACGGAACCGCTCGACTCGTCGGTCGCCAAAAGCCACGACCACGGCCTTCGGAGGCGCGCCTGCCGGCAGCACCTTTCCAAAAATATCGGGGGCAAACAACCACTGGACCCCCGAGACTCCCGGCCTGATCGCGACGCTCTGAGCGTCCGCCTGAAAAATGTTTGTCGCGTCGCCGCGAAAGAACCGGGAAGCTTCCGTATTGGCCACCGACGGATCGTCCGCCGGCACGACTGCGCCTTGGAGCGCAACGGTTTCGCGAGTCGCCGTCAGGTAATAACCGCAAAGGCGTGGACCGGGTTCGATCGGGCTGAATTCAATCGCATCGGTAAGAAACTGGACGAGCGCGGACCGTATTTTTTTCAGCTCTCGCGGAAATTCGTAGATTGCGGGACGGATCTTTGTATTGCTTTCCTGCGCGAGATGCAGGACGCGTCGCTCCACGATGGCGCGATACAGGGCGCGAAAGGAATCGATCAGCCGCCGGACGCGTTGATCGCGAGTCTCGCTGATCGTTTCGGAAATAGGCGGAACCGCGCTTCCCAGCGGTTGCCCGATCCCCGCATCGGGCAATTTACGGAAGAACTCATTAAAGAACGGAATCGCGTCGCAGTTTGAAATCACCTGGTACACGGGAAAAGATCCCCCGAAGACTTCGGTGATGGCCGTCAGGCGATCTTTCCAAATGCCTGAAGCGGTTTCGAGGCGCTGAGGATCGGATGATGCGCCGACCAGATCGCGGGCGTGGCAAAAGCCAACCACGCCGCTGATCGAGCCGTGCGCCTTTTTATCTCTCAGAATCCGCTGCCAGAAGGGGCGCCGATCCTCGCCACGTAACGCCTTCAGGAGCCGCAACCACGTTTCTCCGCCCGCGGTGAACGCCTGTCCTGATAGCTCGACGAAGATGGCTCCGCCCGAAAACCACAGGTTCATCAATTCGGTCCGCACGGGACGGCGGGCATCGGGGGCATTCCCCGCCAGCCAGTGCGGCTCGAATCCGGCGTTTGCAAACGTGCTGGTCTTGCCGCTGCCCGAAGGTCCGGTCAGAAGATAGAGTGGCAGGCGCCGCAAATCCGCGCCCGCACGCGAGTTCCCAACCGCAGAGATCCTAGCCAGCGCGGTATTGGCGTCCCGGATGAGAGACTCCACCGCGACATCCTCCGGGTTCGCCTTTTGAACCGGTTTCGGCGGAGCGGGAGGCCTCTGGCGAACCTTCGCGCGATAAAGCCGCCAGGCTCCCCAAGCCCAGGAAAGAATAACGAAAGCCAGAACGGCGATAATTCCCACCGCCGTCCACAACAGGCCAAACGGTTCGATTTCCGGCCCGGAGTGCAGACCGAAGGCAGCTACCCAAACCAGGCAAACGTAGAGAAACAAAAGGAACAGGAGCGTTTTAATGGACACGTGTCAACCCTTGGCTCCCAGAACTGACAGCACCTGATCGGTGAGCGAAGAAAGGTTCCAGTAGAAAAGCAGAAACAACAATAAAGTGAAAATGATCGAGCCGGCGATTACTTCGCGAAAATAGCGGGACTTCGGCGTAGGCAGAGTCCCCGCGGCAGCGGTCCTCGCCGTCGGTATTCCGCGGGGCGAAATCGGACCGTAATTCCGTCCTTCGCGAACCCGTTGTGTGAGTCTGAGAACAATACCCTCGGTTAATACCGCCTGCGCTCCGGAATAGCGGCCACGAAATCCCAAGAGCAGGCAGGTGAGAAAAACCTCGATCGTGTTCACTACATAGGGCGAATTCCGCCGGGATTCCAGCCGCGCCAGCTTCTCGAAAAACACCTCGCCCGCATCGGTCTGCCCGAATAGTTCTTCCTGCAGCAGACGACGTTCCCAGTCCGTTCGCGCGAGATCCGAACAGTGAAGGACGACTTCGTCGAGAAACGCCACTACGGCGAATTGCGAATCCTTGACATCTTCGCGGTCATAGCCCTCGTTAATGGCCACACGCTCGATATCGGCAAGCGCGGATTTCGTCCTTCTTCGAAAGGATTCTGCGTCTGTTATGTGCTGGCGGCCCGACTGGAGACGGGCAATGCCGGTAAGAACGCCCTGATAAAGAGAACTCAGGTTTTCCGGCTGCCTGTCGCGATCATTACCAGCAATCCGGTCTTCTTTTTCGCGTTCCGGCTGGGGACCCATATTTTCCGGCTAGATCACAGTACACCCGACGCCGGGGATTTGCAACGAAACGCCCTTTTGATTTACCCTCATTGCAACGTAAATAACCGGCTATGCCACTACCTGGAAGAGTGGTGATCGCAAACGCAGCATTCGTTTCGTTACTGTTGCTTAATCTGAACTGCCCCGCACAGGAATCCGCGCCGATACCCCTTAGCATCGAGGAAGTCGTGAAGATGCACGACGCGGGCTTCACGGACGATGTCCTGATCACCCAAATCCGAAAGAACGGGAAGGCATTCCACCTCAACACCGATGAAATGCTGGATCTGAGGAAGGCAGGTTTGAGCAACGATGTAATAAACTTCCTTGTGGATCCGTCGCGACCGTACGTGCCCCCGGCCGCTCCTGCGCACACCGAAGGCCCGCCCGCCTCGCCTCCCAAACCAGCGCGGCAATACCCAGCGGACGAGATCGCCGCAAAGGTTCCGCCTGAACCGGGCCTTTATTGGTCTTCTGGCGGGCGACTCGTTCGCATCGAATTGAAACTGCTCCTTTCTCAAGTCACAGGCGGACTTGGAAAGTTAGCAAAAGGAAAGGGAATCGCTTATCTGGTTGGGACGGCTGCAAGTCTGAGAATCAATGACCCTTCTCCAGTGTTTTATCTCAGACTGGCAGAGGGCAAAGGAGCCGTCGAAGACGCGGTGTTAATCGAGTTCGAGCACAAGTCCGGACGACGTGAGGCGGAGATTGGCCCGAAACCCGACAAGCCGGAATTGAAGGCGGATGCCATCCGGCCCGTGGAGACCAAAGAAGTAGGCCCGCAGTTGTTCCGTATCAATTCGTCCAAACTGGACCCCGGGGAATACGCGTTCTTTCTCGTTGGTACTGCCGATCCGGCTAAAGGAAGCGCGGGCAAAGGCTACGATTTCGGCATAGATGCCCCGAAGCCTGCGCCGAAGAAGTAGGTCACTTCGGATCCACCTCCGCCAACGGGTTATCGAAATTGAACCCGAACAAGCGTGGGTTTTCGCCGATCACCGCCGCCGACACAATGTAGAACACATAATCGTATGTCTCCTGCGGAATGTTCTTGCGGAATCTCTCGAGGAATTTCCAGAAATTCCGGTCTCGCGGATTATCCGGCATGCTTCGAACGAGCGGCAGCACCCGATCGTCCCCCCAGTTGTAACAGGCCATGACGAGAAGCCCCGACGCCTCGGCATCTGTGGTGTAGAGGTCCTTGATGTACCGCGCCGCGGCTTTCGTCGCCAGATCGAAATGATCCCGGTCGTCTGCCGGGTCGGGGCGGCGAACATCCATCAGCGGGCCGATCCTGAGCCCGTACTTGACCGCCGTTTCCGGAATGAACTGCCACATGCCCTTCGCTATGCCTTTGCGCGTGGGCGGCCCGCTGTTGTATTGATCGAAATCGCTCTCCTGCATCGCCAGATAGAAGAAATGCGGCGGAAGGTCCAGGCTGAGAAATTCTTTCTGGATCGCGCGATCGTAGCCGTTTTGTTTCGCGAGAGTAATGGCGCGCTGATAGCGGCCGGAAGCCTGCCATTTTGAGATATACAGGCCGACTTCACTTACAAAATCCGGTGGGATCTCCAGCTCGGACTCTCCGAAAATTCTGGTTACTCGCAGAATGAGCCGGTCGCGCGGGCTGAGTCGCGCGTCATAAACGTTGAGCGCGGTGACGAACCGGCCGTAGTCCGCTTCCATTCGCTCGCGCTTCTGCCGGTATTCGCGAACGGCCTCGCGCCCACGCCGATCTTCGGATACCGAGAGGTTCTGTTCGGCCTTGGCCAGGCCGAGATCAATCGCCTTCATCGAATAGAACAGATCCCGCGCAAGACGCATGTTGGCATTAAGCTGACGTCGAAGGAAGAGCGCATATCCGGATGCGCTGATGACAAGCGCCGCGAGCAATCCGATGATCACTATGTATTGCCATCGGTGTTTCCGTTGAACGCGCTGCAGGGCCTTGCGGATCGCCAGAGTCTGATCGCTGACAACCTGCCCCGCAGGAATCTCGGAAAGGTGGCGATCCAGCCATTGCGTCGCCTCGCCGGCGGCAGGTTCGTCGACCGCCGCCGAGAAGAGGTCGAAAGAAACTTTAGGTCCGGCGATCCCCAGCGAGATCGTCAGAGGCTTGTCGAAAACGATACGGTCCACGCGCTGATCGCCAAGATAAATTCCGTTGCTGCTGCCGAGATCCCGGATCGACCATTGGCCGCCGCGAAATTCTACCGCGGCATGCGAACGGCTGACGTGCTCATCATCGATCTGGACTTCGCAGGCCGAACTCCTGCCGATAGAAAAACCCGTTTGAAATTGATATTGCTTTGGGCCTCCGCTCGCGCCGCCGACCTGAACGCAGATACCGGAGATGTGACTGGGACTGCCCGTCGCCACTCAGCTATTATCGTCGTTCGCATTTGTCAACCTGCGGGGCCGCCGCAACAGCAGTGACAACTTCCGGTATTTCGGGCTGACCGGCAGTCCGGTTCACTCCGGGACGCTCCGGTTCAGGCGCTGCCTTCCGCCGCGCGCGCCCGCAGTCCAGAGGAACGTCAAAGCAGGCGCGGTGGACGATTGTCGCGAGTCCGCCAAGCGCGCCGATCGTGATTGCCCCGATCCAGCGCATGAGGCTCGCATCGACACTCCGGCACTTGCAAGGATGCTGGGCGGCCGGCGACGATATATTCGGTTAACCACGTTAGGATCACCTGCGCCAGTGCCGACGGGTTGGACGGGCACCGTGAGTGCTACCGCGCGGCAACGGCAAATCGACGTACCGCGATTTCGTCCGCAATATTGATGGTGAGCAGGTGTTCTCCGACCTCCATTGGCCCCGGGCATGTCTTGAGCGCCTCTTGCAAAACATCAGCAGCGGTGGGCGGAGAGATCTTGGGATGATGCTGAACAAGAGAAGGTGGGAAAATACGGCGAGCCGGGGTTTAACCTTGCTGAACACAGTGCCTGCGTCCCGTGGCGTGGTGTGAAGTCCTATCACGTTTCGGGCAGGTTCCGATTTCGCGAAGAGATCGGGGGGCCCGACGCTACTTCATGGACCAACACGTCTACTCCGCTCGACGCTTCGATCAGTTTCTTCGGATCGGCTAATTCCGGCCTGTAGTCGAACACCTGGTGTCTATCGTCCCTAGGCCCGAAAGTTTCCAGAGGATCGGCCGATTGGTCGGCAAGGCGGTAAGGTGCCAAAATCTTCCATCTACCGCGTTCGGAAGCTTCACAGACTTCATCACTGACGGGCGAGGGCTTTATCGACGTCGGGCTTGCCGGCCGAAACGCATCCGAGCAACATACACCGCGAGTGCGCGTTCGCTGATCACGACGTCATCTGCCTGAAGGCACTCGCAGATCGCCCTCATTCTGTGTCCCCTCGCAAGTGCTGATCTGATTTCTCGCCAGAGTCCTCTCAATCGAGCTGCGACGCTGGGGCCCCATTTCTCGCCGAGAGCGGCGAGGCGCGCGGGCATCGATCAACCTCGGTTGGTTATGTCCCGGCGATGAAGTTCTCGCGGGCATTGACAACAAGATACAACAGCCTATAGCGAGTTACAACAAAGTACAACAACAATGCCTGAAAGAGGCGGCGCAAATCGTTTGTCAGTGCCCAGAGGTCGGGTAGTGGAACATAAAAGAGACGTATTACGCGTGACCGGAATTTTTGGTTACACTTCCGGGGATTCAATGACTTAGACGTATTACGATCTCGGCGTGGCGTAATACGCGCGTAATACACGACATTGCGGCGTCGAAAACGTCCCCAAGACGCCTGGCGTTTTGGGCGACTGCCCCGCACTTCCTGAAATCGCCCTGCACGCGGTGTCGGCGGGTTAGGGGCCAATACATTCGTTCGGCTGAGCAGCGCCCCGTCGGTGGCAGATCGTTCGTCGCCATTCACGAACTCGGAGGCGACGGTCACCGAGTCACTGTTACACGATAGGCGCTATCTACGCGCAGCTGCTGCATCCCTCCTCAAGCGTGGAATCCTTCGAAGAAGGATAGCTGGCGCGAAGCGATAGGGCGATACCAGTCGGCGCTGAACAAAGCCACTATGGAAGTAGACTTCCCGGAACGAACCCATGAGCGGCAACGCGTGAGAAATCGCCAACACGGTCGGTAGCTTTTCTGTCACACCGTCCCGATCTGTGTTCTCCAGTCACATTAGTACTTAGAAGCAAATTTCTGGCCGCAAGGTCAAAGGGACGCAAAAAATGTATAACGAATGCGACCTCGATCGTCAGGTCCAAGCAATTCTTGATCGTATTGTCGGCGAACCACTCTCTGGCTCTGGATTTGAGCACGAGGTTGTGGAAGCCGATTTCAGTTCCCGGGAAGCGCGGATTGCCGAGGAGCTCTGCCGATGTCGATAGGAGCGACCGATCCTCGATCCTTCGAAGCCGGCAAGCTTCGGGAACGCCTGACAGACGCGGCATTAACTTCTACGTCGTTCGCGAAGCAGCGGTGCATGCAAGCTCACGAGCTTCAGTGTGGCCCCTTCCCGACTGGCCTTGCCGCGGATTGGCGGGACTCCTGTGCCGACCGCATCGTGATGCTCAAGAGGGCGCGATGAAGCTACTGCGCGCTCACGATTATCAGGCGACGGCGGCGCCGCTGACACCGTTCGCAACGCGCCTGCTCACGATCCACGATGTGGCAGATTGGCTCGGTGTCAGCAAGGGCTGGGTTTACGACCACGTCACCCGCAAGCAGCCGCGGCTTCCATGCATTCGGCTCGGCGACATGACCCGCTTTCGACAAGAGGACATCGAGCGTTTCATCGAGGAGCACCTCAGTGGATCGAGATGACCCAATCAGTGTAGGATCGATCCTGAAGGCGATCGGACGCCATATGGGCCGGGATCGATATCAGGAAGGCAGCCTCGTTCTCGTCGGCAAGCGTGTGAAAAAATGGCGCGGCCATTTCTACGTTTACGAAAAGCAAACGGACGGTTCTGAAAAGCGCCGCTTCCGCAATATCCCTCTAGGACTAAAGGCGGAAATGGATAAAGGCAAGGCGCGCGCGAAGCTGAGGGAGGCGATAGCCGCCGCGACGAAAAATTTAGCGCCCGCTCCTGCTTGCGTCACCTTGCGCTGGTTTTATGAGAATCGCTTCCTGCCGCAAAAGGAACAGCAATGGAAGGTAACGTCCCGCCCCAAGACAAAGCGCTTTATCGAAAATTACTTGCTGAAGCGCTTCGGGGACACGCTCCTCCCGGACTTCGACAAGTTCACTCTGCAGACCTACATCAACGAACTCGCGCTCAAATTCTCCAAGAGCGTAATCACGAAAATCCGGGTCTATTTGAACTCGATCCTCGACGAGGCTGTCGAGCTTGAAATGCTCGTGAAAAACCCCGCCGGCAGGCTGTCTGTTCCGAAATTCGCGAGGCGCGCCGCGACCAAGGCCCTCACGCCGCAGCAGATTCCTCTGATTCTTTTCCATCTCAGCGAGCGGAACCGGCTCATCGTCCGCATGTTTCTGGTGCTCGGTCTCCGTCCTGGCGAAATGTTCGCACTCCGCTGGAATGACAAAGACGGCAACAGCCTACGGATCGACAGCAGCATCAGCGACGGTATCGAAGTCGAGACGAAGACGGAAGGCAGTGACGCAGCGGTTTGGCTTCCCGCGTCCATTGAGACAGAACTGGAGTTCTGGCGCGAGAAGACGCCGAAAGCGGCGCCAGACGAATTCATTTTCCCAACGACACGCGGAACTGCGATCAGCACGAACAACTTTCTGTACCGGGTTCTGAAAGAAGCAGGGAAGCGGGCGGGGATTCCGGGCGTGAATCACCAGATGCTCCGGCGGACCTGTTCCACCTACATGGCCCAACTCACCACGGTGAGGGACGTGCAGGCCCATCTCCGCCACACCTCTGCGAAGACTACGCTGGAGCACTACATCAAATCGGTTCCGGCTTCCGTACGCGTCGCCGTGGAATCGCTCGACTGCATGTTAAAATCGATTCCGAGCGGCGAAGATTCCGTTCCTAGTTGATTCTGAATCCAATTAATCCGACTTTGCTGCCGACTTCGGCTGTAAGCTGAACAAAACAAAGGTTGGCCACCCTAGCTCAGTTGGTAGAGCGGCTGATTCGTAATCGGATCAGGACGGATACCATGATCACTCCTGAGAACAAAATCAACAAATTACAGGGATTCGATTTCTGTAGTTTCCTCAGGCTTGCTCAGGAGTCCGTAACCGTTCGGTTAGGACCGTCTTTAAAGGCTGAGCAAGAAAGATCATCCTTGAGGAGACGGGGGAGAGGACCGTCGGGCAGCGATGGTTCAGAACGGCAGGCTTCCGGCGAATCCAGAACCGGGTTGCAAGCGTCGGATGCGCTCGAAGCTGGAACGGCGGCAGGTAGTAGAAGAGACGATGCGGCCCGGGGCGCCATCGGTCGCGGTCATCGCGCGCGCCCATGGAGTAAATGCCAACCAAGTCTTTAACTGGCGCAAGCTCTATCATGCAGGGCGCCTCAATGAGAAGGGGGCGGCAACCGAGTTACTGCCGGTCCGAATCTCAGAAAATTCACGGCCTGAGTATGTCAGCGTGGAACGGCCCATCATTGCCCCCGTGGTTTCGGGCGCGATCCACATCGAATTCGGACGAACGCGCATTCGCGTCGAGGGATCAGTCGATCTCGAGAACCTCCGAATGGTTCTGGAGCAACTGGGCCGGTGATCTCGCTGCCGTCGGGCACGAGCATCTGGATTGCTGCCGGCATCACGGACATGCGCCGCGGCTTCACCGGACTGAGCGCCGTCGCGCAGACGGTGCTTGAGCAGAACCCGTATTCGGGTCACGTGTTCGTCTTCCGCGGCCGGCGCGGCGATCTGGTGAAAGTGCTGTGGTGGGATGGTGACGGGCTGTGCCTGTTTGCCAAGCGTCTGGAACGCGGACGCTTCATCTGGCCGCAGGCGGAAAAAGGCGTGGTCTCGCTGAGCCGCGCACAGCTGTCGATGCTGCTCGAAGGCATCGACTGGCGAAGGCCGATCCGAACGGCTGCGCCTGTTCTTGAGGTATAGAACATCTCTTCGCAAAAATGTTCGGGAATCTTCATGCCAGAGACATGTCCGCTTTATACAGTTGCGGTATGGAGGGCGGGAACAGTGGGAGCGGGCGCGAAGGGCAACTGCCTGATCTCGACACGCTCGGTCCTGATGCACTGAAGGCGCTCGTTCTTGCGCAGCGATGCGAACTCGACTCGCGCGAGTTGGAGATCGAAAGCCTGAAGCTGCTCATCGTCAAGCTGAAGCGAATGCAGTTCGGGCCGCGCTCGGAGAAGTTCAGCCGCGATATCGAACAGCTCGAATTACAGCTGGAAGATCTCGAAGCGAACCAGGCCGTGGCTGAACAGCAACCCGTGCAGGCCGCCGCCACGACGCTGAACGAGAAAGCGCGCAAGCCCGCGCGCCGTCCGCTTCCGGCGCACCTGCCACGCGAGACCGAGACGATCGCGCCGAAGCAGGAAGCCTGCCCGGGCTGCGGTGGCAAGCTCCGCCTGCTTGGTGATGACGTTTGCGAAACGCTGGAATACATCCCGGCGCGCTTTAAAGTCATGCGGACGGTTCGTCCGAAGCTGAGTTGCGCATGCTGCGCACGCGTTGTGCAGGAGCCGGCGCCGAGCCGGGTCATTGATCGCGGTCTGGCGGGGCCCGGTCTGCTGGCGCACGTGCTGGTGGCGAAGTACGCCGATCACTTGCCGCTGTACCGCCAGTCGGAGATCTATGAACGCGAAGGCGTCGAACTGGACCGTTCGACCCTGGCCGACTGGGTTGGCGGCGCAAGCCGAACGCTGACTCCGCTGGTGGATGCGCTGAAGCGTTATGTGCTGAGCGCCGAAAAACTGCATGGCGACGATGTGCCGGTTCCAGTGCTTGCGCCCGGCACAGGGAAAACGAAAACAGGACGACTGTGGACGTACGTCCGCGATGACAGGCCTGCCGGCAGCGAAGCGGCGTCGGCGGTGTGGTTCGCGTACTCGCCGGACAGAAAGAGCCAACATCCGGCGGAACACCTGAGGAACTATCGCGGCATTCTGCAGGCCGATGGATATGCGGGATTCAACAGGCTCTATGAAGAGTTCGGGATAGTGGAAGCCGCGTGTTGGGCGCATGTGAGGCGTAAGTTCCACGACCTGTACCAGGCGCACCGCTCACCGGTGGCAGCTGAAGCGCTGGAGCGCATTGCGCAACTCTATGGGATTGAGAAAGAGATCCGGGGCAGGTCACCTTCGGAACGAAGAGAGGTTCGCCAGTTGCGATCCGGACCATTGCTCGAATCGCTGCATTTATGGCTGAGGGCGAGTTTGGCGAAGCTGTCGCGGAAGTCAGATGTGGCGGTGGCGATCGGCTATGCGGTGGGCCGGTGGGCGGCGCTGATGCGCTACTGCGATGACGGGCGGATTGAAATGGATAATAATGCCGCCGAGCGCGCGTTGCGTGCCGTCGCCGTCGGCCGCAAAAACTATCTGTTTGCAGGATCGGATGCCGGGGGAGAACGCGCCGCGGCGATCTATGGTCTGCTCGGATCGGCGAAACTGAACGGCATCGACCCGGAGGCTTACATGACGGCGGTGCTGCGCCGCATCGCCGATCACCCCATCAACCGGATCGACGAACTCCTGCCCTGGAACCTGTTTCCGGCGGCGGCCGAAAAGGTCGATGCGGCGTGATACTCAAATCCACCTCAATCGAAATCGTGTCCACAATCCCGGAATCGTGGACACGATTCAGAATCAGACAAGGGCTCCCCGGATGACCTGGCTACCGCTCAAATCGAAGATGCTCGCGTCGGTTGCGTACGACGACCAGAAGCAAATCCTCCATCTGCGATTCCGCAAGACCGGCGATGTCTATCGCTACTTCGAGTTCTCGGCTGCGGATTATCAGGCGTTTCTTGACGCTGAATCCAGAGGCCGCTTCTTCCTCGCTCAAATCCGAGACCACTTCCTTTACGAACGCCTCGCAAAACTCCACCCTGCTTAGTCAGTCAAGGCGGCCCTCACCGCACGCTTACAGGAGTCCAGCACAAAACCTAGCACAAAAATCCTCGACCTCTGAAATCTTCTCAATTCAGGCGAGACAATCGCCTCGTCACAACGGCGTGGGATAAGCTCAAGGAATCTGGATCGAGGCGTTCAGATTCACAAGCGCTCGACGAGAGCCCAGAGAGCGGGTGCAGCGCCCAAGGACGCCAACGGATCTGCGTCGAAGAAAGCGACTGATCTGCTGATCCGGCGAATGCGAGCGGCGGGCGAACAAAAAAGCGAATATTTATTGGAATCTAAAATGCTAACGAGGCGCGCGACGGTTCACCGAGTCCCGCTACACTGAAGCGAGGGTTCATTCGACTAGCGCTTCTTCGTTGCTCACCGCGAAAGTGCAACGAGTTGTCGCGTCAATCGCCCAACGCCTGACCGATCAGCGCTATAACTGAGCCGAACCCGTACAGAATCAGATATAGGCGGCCGAAGAACTTCGCATTAACGTCCGGTTCGATGAGTCCAGCCATTTCGATTTGATGGCCTTCAAGTTCGAGTCCGTTATCCACGGCCACGAACTGTCGGAAGCTGCCAAGATCATGAACAGCGTCGGCTGCCTCTCGGAGTTGACCGAGTTTGCGCCCGATCTCCTTTTTGTCTCCTGGCGAAGTAACCATCATTGCGGTGCTCCCGACAAAATGCTGTCTCGCCGCCAGTTTGAGGTAAGCGGGCTCGTCCAGATTCGCGGCCTTCGCTGAGAAATAGAGGCCTTCGTAACCGATTGCCTTTTGAAGCGTCCTCGAATCCAACTCAGCCGCCTGGGTCCTTTCCAACAAGAGAGCTGTTTGGGTGTTCTGCTGCGTCTGAATGCCAAAGCCCAAGAGGAGAAGCGCGCCTCCCGAAAACTTCATCCATTTCGACCATCTCTTCTTCGCTGTGGGCGGCGGCGAAGTGGCAGCATGGGGCGATTTCATAGGGCGTAATTTAACACGAAGAACGACGATTAGGGCTGTGCAGACGCATTCGACAGACCTCATCTCAGCAAGCACGCCGATATAACGGCGTGCTCTTCTGCCCAATCTGCTCATTGTGCCAAATGTAGCGCCTAACAAGCCGCAACAAAATCCTTCAACTCCGGATAATGCTCAAGCAACGCCGAGGCACTGGTTGCCGGATTAGCATAGGCGCTAAATTGCCGAGGTCCAACCCATTGGCAATCCCTGGCAATACGCAGACATAAGACAGTAGTTGTGCCTATCGAAAACTCCGAACTGAATGAGAACATGGAGTTTGCGCATCCTCTGTAAAGTCCTCCATCTGGCGGGCAGCACACTTCACTGGTTGACTGTCGCATTGCTGATTACCTTCAAATCCCGCACGGCCCTTCAGGTGGAGAACCTTGCTCTGCGGCACCAACTCGCTGTGCTTCGCCGCTCGGTAAAGCGACCGAAACTCACTTCAGCCGATCGAATTCTGTGGGCTTGGTTGTGCGAAGCCTGGAGCGATTGGCAATCCACGTTGCTCATCGTCAAGCCGGAAACCGTCATTGGCTGGCAGCGCAAGGGATTTCGGTAGTTCTGGACCTGGAGAGTTCGGCGGGGCCAACCCGGACCGCCGCCGGTGTCCAAAGAGATTCGTCAACTGATTCGCAGGATGAGCCGCGAGAATCCGCTCTGGGGTGCGCCTCGTATCCATGGTGAATTGCTCAAACTGGGCATCGACATCGGAGAAACGAGCGTGGGCAAGTACATGGCACATTGGCGCAAGCCGCCGTCGCAAACCTAGCGAACCTCCTTGAGAATCACGTCAGCACCATGGTGTCGATCGACTTCTTCACGGTACCGACGATCAGTTTTCAGGTCCTATACGTGTTTCTGGTTTTAGCTCACGATCGAAGGCGGGTCGTTCATTTCAACGTCACCGCCCATCCGACGGCCGAGTGGACGGCGCAGCAAGTGCGCGAAGCATTTCCGTTCGATCAGGTGCCAAAGTATCTGCTTCGTGACCGGGACAGGATCTTTGGCGCGGACTTCAGCAAGCAAGTTGCCGATTTGGGAATGGAGGAGGTGTTGTCGGCGCCTCGGTCACCCTGGCAGCGAGCCTACGTGGAACGCACAATCGGCACGATTCGCCGTGAGTGCCTCGATCACGTGATCGTTTTTAACGAAGCTTCCTTGTACCGGCACGTGAAGTCCTTCCTGGCGTACTATCACACATCCCGAACTCACCTCTCGTTGGCCAAAGATCCGCCAGAACCACGACTCGTGCAACCGCTGGAGTCCGGAGCGGTCGTCGCCATTCCGCAAGTCGGCGGTCTTCACCACCGCTATGAGCGGCGCGCAGCCTGACCGTTGCGGTCCTCGGTGCGGTATCGATCCAGAGACAGCCAATCTCACCGTCCAACTGGAGCAGACTACTTCTCTGCTCGCCAACCGCCGTCGTGGATTCGTGCATCTCGACGCCACAAAGAACCCGCGACCCCAACTGATGATTTGCATCTGGCTCGGCAAGCCGGTTCTGGCCGTGGATAGGATTTCCGATAGGCACAGATGTACGAAGCGAACGGGAACTGGCTGCCGGCGGAGATCGAGCGCGACCGCGGGCCGGCGCCTGACGACCTGGCGGATCGGGCAAAGCTGCGTGCGCGACTCGCGCGGGCGATCGACGAGTACCTGACGCCGACCGAACGCAAGGTGGTGCTCGCGCATCTGCGAACGGGCGGCACGCAGCAACAAACGGCGCAGGCGCTCGGGCGGTCGCTGACGTGGACGCGGGCAGTCCTGAGAGATGCCCAAGCGGCGCTCGGGAAGGCGATGCGTTGATCCTTGGTATCGATCCCGGACCACGGCAGCCCGCCTGGGTTCTTGTTGCGCTGCGAACGGGCCGCATCCTGAACTCGGCCTTCGCGGATACCGGCGAGGTCTCTCTTTCGCAATCGGATCACGGCTGCGGAGCCTTCTGCGCCGCGGGCTTCCACTCTCGAGCCAGCCGCTGAACTTCTGCTATCTGAGCAGCAGTCATCTTCGCCGCTAGTGAATCTCTCAGGCCAGACGAGCCCTCTTGGCTCCGCCCATTCGATTTGGAGCAGGCCAAGTTGTACCACATATGAGCCAAAACGTAGTCCTGAGCGACACCGATGCCGAGTCCCGGCCGGTGCTAGGGGACGATGCGAGAGTCGATGTAAAACGTGTCTTCGTAGTCTGTGCCCGGCGAATATTCTTCTTCGCCCACAAACGGCAGTACGGTTGGACTGTTTAGCCGCCCCAGAACTCTATACTTCCCGCCCTCAAGCGCTCCCGTCCGCGCAGTTCCTCGGCGCGTCGGGAACCATCGCACCAATGATCTTTTCCCCGGACCGCTCATGATACATAAGTTGCGTGAGGGCAGGAATTCGCGCTCGGAGCGCGGCCGCGGTGCTCTGCGGTGTATAGCCCACGGGACTGACCAAGCCAAGACAAGAGACTGATAGCACTTCCGGTGTCATCTATTTGCGAAACGGACGGGAGCACCATGCCGCCGGTGTTGATTTCGGGCGTAGCGGCGCCATCGGTTACGGTGGCAGTCCACGTCCCGGTGGCGCCGGATTCTCACCACCGCGGTTCAGGAGAACGATTCCAAAGGCGCCATTGGCGCAATCCGAGCGGCCGCATCCGTGATGGGAGAGGCACAAGCCTACCTTGAGTTGCCCGGCGAATTGACTCGGGAACTCGGGCGAGATAAAGTTCAGCCCGCGATGTCGATCCAGATCGTCATGCCAGCGCCTGCGATCGTGACAGGCTTCCGCGGATCAGTTTTTCTCGCGATAACTGGGACCGATCGAAGAAGACGAGTGCGAAATCGGTCTGCTTCGGGCACCGTAGGCGATTTTCAGTCTTGAGGTGGAGTGTCTTCCGTTTTGGAAAATCTGCGACAAGGGGCATGCCCTTTCTTGCCTACCTCCTCTTCGGAGTCAGGCTTTAGGGTGGGAAAGCGCGGTGCTCATTTATACCGCTTCACTTCTTCAAACCCGCCCACCAGTTCTGCACCACCGTCAGCTGCTGTGCGGCGCCAGTTTGCTCCTCAATCAGAAAACGCTGGCCATCAGCGCTGACATCCCACGGCTTTGCGCTATTACCAAGGAGAGCGGTGATGGCAAATAATTCATGCGGAGTGCCCACCTCGAGGCCGGCTGGCGCGAGCCGAACGCTCGCGGCCATGAGCCGGGTCGGTGCGCCCGAAGTGTTATAGAAGACTTCACGGCCATCGTTGCGCCACACAGGACGGGTCCCGCCACCGTTCGATACCAAAAATTTTTCGCCTCCCGAAGGAAACGTGCGAACGTAAATCTCATCTTTCCCCGATTCGTTGGACTGGTATGCCAGCCATTTGCCATCGGGCGACACTCTTCCATGCAGTTCTGCAAACGGCGTCTGAAGCAAGGGTACGGGTGTACGCTCGCCGGACGCATCGGCATCGGCGGGCAACGCCCAAAGATCTTGGCCAGTTCCGGGGCTGAACTCGTCAAATACAATGTATTTCCCATCAGGGCTCCAGTCCGTTGCGAACTTATTGTCCGGTCCGCTCGTGAGCCGTTCTTCTCTGCCGCCGCCGGAGGCCTCCTTGCGGAAGAGTTGCCGCACGCCGCCGCGGTCCGAGTCATAGACGATATATCGGCCGTCGGGTGACCACACCGGAATGCGTTCATTGGGGCTGAATGTCAGCCGGGTACTCACTTTGCGGCCGAGGTCGTAAATCCAGACGTCGGTCTTGTAGCCAGAGTCTGATCGCGCAAAGACAACCCGCTTCCCGTCCGGGGAAAGGTCCAGCGATTCATACCGGTCCTCCGGCGCGGCTTCCTCCAGGCGCTTCCCGTCGCGGCTCGTCCAGACCAGCTTCGAGTTGCGGGCCGGGTTGCCGCCGAAATACATGAGCAGGCCGGAATCCGACGCCCAGAACGAAGCACGTCCGCCAGCTGCATCCTGACTCCGGCCAATATCGAAGCTTAGAGCGCTCGGATTGTTAGGTCCCGGTGACGCGATGCCTTCCGCAACCCGGACTGGGTCGCCCGCGAAACGCAAGTGCCCGGCATCGAATGCCTGCGCCATCAGGGTTTGGTCCTGCAGCCACAGCAGCGCGGCCGGTTGGCCTTCGTGCCCGGCGGCGTAGATAGCCTTGCTGTCTGCGGCGAGGATACGAGTCCGTCCCTGTGGGCGGTCCAGCGATGCCGCGTAAACGCCTCTGATACTCGAATCGCTGCTGGTAATGAAGTAAAGGAAGGTCTTGCCGCCGGGCAGAAACTGAGGATGGCTGTGGAGCGTCTCCCGCCGCGGAAGATTGACTATAGTGAGTAGCGACGACGCTCCGCCCGATGCCGCAACGCGGCGTAATCCTGCGGTGGAGGCGAACAGGATAATGCCGTCGGCGTTCCACGTACCGCCGGCCCCGGCACCCCAAGGAGCGTCGGCGATCACAATGGGGGAACCGCCTGCGATGTCAATCCGCTCCAGCTTGTTGTCGCCCCTCGAGAAAAACGCGAGCGATTTCCCGTCCGGCGACCAAAACGGGAAATTGCCACCCTCCGTTCCCGGCAGCGGCCGGGCGTCGAGCGATCCGATGGGCCGTAGCCAGATCCTTGGCGGCTCATTTCCCTTCGCGGCGGTGAATACGAGGTAACGGCCATCGGGGGAAACGGCCACTCCTCCGAATAGGTTGGTGTACTGGTTGCCCGACGGGGGGTCGAGAGTGAATTGAACCCGCTTGGTTTCGGGCGGAGTTCCGCGCAAATGCAGGAACGCAAGAGCGGCGAGCGCAAGAGCGGCGAGCGCAAGAGCGAGCACACCCGCCACAACCCAACCCATTCCGAACCGGGACCGCGAATGATCAGTAACGGGAGCGGCGGGAGCATCCAGATAGTCCCAGGCATCAGCGATATCGCGAAGGCGCTTCTTCGGATCTTTTTGCAGACACTTCGCAAGGAGACGGCGGACTCTGTGCGGAATGACGGTGAGGTCGGGCTCACTTTTTACTACAGAGGCCAGCGTGTCCGCCAGATCTTCACCTTCGAAGGCACGCTTCCCGGTGAGCATTTCATGAAGCACGACTCCGAAAGACCAGATGTCGGCTCGCTTGTCCACGGTTTTACCGCGGGCTTGTTCGGGTGCCATGTAGGCTGCGGTACCGAGGATCACGCCGACCGTGGTTGGTGAATGCACAAGTGAGAGCGTGGGTGAGTCGTGCGAAACTTCGGCGCCCGGGAGTCCGGATTTGGCTAAGCCGAAATCGAGAACCTTCACAGAGCCATCTGGCCGTAATTTGATATTGCCTGGTTTGAGATCGCGATGAACAATATTCTTCTCATGCGCGGCTTCCAGGGCGTCGGCGATTTGTTTTGCGATGGCGAGAGCCTCTTCGAGCGGGATGGGGCCTTCAGCGATGCGATCAGCGAGCGTCGGCCCATCGATCAGTTCCATCACAAGATAGTTCGGGCCAACGTCGAACAGCGTGCAGATGTTGGGATGGTTCAGGGCCGCGATGGCTCTGGCCTCGCGCTCGAAGCGGTCCGTGAATTGTTCGTCGGAGAATTTGATCGCGATTTCGCGATTCAGGCGGGGATCGTGCGCTTTCCAGACTTCCCCCATTCCACCCTTGCCGATCCGCACGAGCAGTTCATACGCACCGAGACGTCCACCCTTGGCTGGACGGGGAACCATTAGGCCGTAAAGCATATCATAAATCGGCTGGCTTGGGTATAAATGCCCGGACCTCTTGTCTAAGAAATGGGCTTTTTCGAATATTGGAGGCATTTCGGAAGTTGAGGGAAGGAAAAGTGATACCATCAACGCCTAAAGCGTGGGAGGAGTTAGCGGGCTGCCTCCTTTGCCGCTACAAGGCAAAAGGATTTCACCCTGTTTGCACGTTCAGTTTTCACGCTCGTCGCCGGCTTGTTCTCGACTGCAACCTTTCTTTTAGCCGCCGATCCAATAATCGGCCATTGGACCTTGAATAGCTCCGAAAGCAAACTCACCGGGTTCCATCCCGGGTTCCATCCCGTGATCGCGGAGCCTAGCTCAAACAGGTATGGATTCAACTGGGATGCCGGCACTGATACTGTGACCACCGACGGCACGGATCAACCGATTCATTTTGGACGGATGGAGTCCATTACGAAGGATTCCGAATTTTGCTCTGAAGTTTGAAAGACGGCAGGAAGAAGCATAACGAATTTGTGGCGCCCATCGCGCTTTATAGGAAAATCCACCTCGACCCCAGCCTGGCGGAGAAATGGGACGAGCCGTCGAAGGTTTGAGGCGAGGGCTTTCGGAGTTTTTGGCCAGGTTTTCGATCTGAGGGTTCCCTCGGAGAGGATTTGTGTGAGCGCCGCCAGCAGCTCCGTGGATGTCCCCTTCCAACCGCCTTCACCTCGGGTCACCATAAACGTCCGAACGGCAACCGCTACGGGTATCCCCTTCAAGGGTTTCAAAGACCACCTCGGTGCGATTGTCCGGATAAGCGGCGAGAAATGAACCGTCGGCGAATCCGAGACCACGTTCCGCGGCTGCTGCCCACACACCGAAGTCAGCCATTCGGGGTTTCTGCGACAAATGCACCTGCGGGAACCGCCCCAGCGTCGCGCGGATTGCATCAAACAGCGCCCCCTGAATCTGGGTGCAAGCCGCTCGTACCCCTCGCACAGCTCACTTTCCTCCCGGCGGAGTTCGTCATCGATTCGCGGGAGGCTGAGTATCACTGCCCAATCAGCAAGATCGGGCCGCTCCGGAAGGTGGTGGACGCCATTGATTATCACGGGTCGCTGCACATCTGACGGTCTGAAGGGACTAATCAAAGACAAGGCTTCGGGCCGTAAGGCTGCTGTTCAGGCGACCGTGAAGGGCCTCAAAGGAAAACTTGAATGTCTGTACTACGCGCTGGGCTCGGAGGATGTGATTTTGATCGTCGATCTGCCGGACAACGGCGCCGTTGCAGGGATGTCGGCCACGGTCGGCGCAAGCGGCATGGTGAACGTCAGGACGACGCCGCTTCTCACAGTTGAGGACATGGACCAGGGACTGGCGCTTTGGGTGAAGTACCACGCTCCCGGCCAGCAGAGCTGAACACGTTTAGCCTTTCGGCTCGCTCTGGGTGCTGCCCGGAGGAGGCGCACGTCGTTTCGTTCAGGTTGTGGCTTTCGCCGCGACAAGCCAAAGCCGTCCGCAGTCCACTTCGTCTTCCGCCCCCTGCGGTAAGTTCGAGGCCGATCTGAAGATGGCCAACTTCGCCGAAGATGGCCAAGCCGTTTTGTGTGGGCATCTTCGATTGCGTCTGGCCATCTTCGCCTTCGCGGATCTGATTTCGCTCTGCATGCCCTCAGAAGAGGACCTTACGACATTTACGACATTGACGTGGATTGGGGCTACGAAACACGTCCCGACCGTCACTAAAGTCACTCCCGGTTGTCAACCATGCATGTTGAAGTCGCCGGAAGCGGCGGCCCGAATATTGATCATTCGTGCAACAATGAACGCCATGTTGCGCGCTGATTCTTGTGGCCGTTACAATTTCGTGCCAGGCGGCGAACCTGATGCCGCCCGAGGAATACAGCCAGCTGGCCCGCGATATCTATAAGGAAATGATCGAAAGCAAGTCGGGGTTTTCGACCGGCTCGACGACGCCGATGTATCTGACGCCTGACGTGGGCTCCGAGCAAATGGCCAAGCTGATGGGCTTCGCCCTAGTGCTCGTGGCGGTGCTCATGGCCGGCGCTCTCCTCGGGTGGATCGTCAGCCGCTTTGTGCGGACCGTGGGGCTCTCGTTTTTCGACCGCCTTCTCGGCGCCGGATTCGGCTTGCTGAAAGGCGTGTTCATCGTGATCACGATACTCACGGCCGTCGCGGCTTTCGGTCCGCGCGCGCAAGGTAATAAGCCGCCCGAACCGGTATTGCATTCGCGAATCGCTCCGTACATAGTGGAAGCGTCACGGGCTTCCGTAGCGCTCGCGCCCATGGAACTGAAGGGAGCCTTTCACGAGCGCTATTCGGAGTTGAAATCGGATTTGAAGGAATACGCGCGTACGCGCTTAGCAAGGATTCGTCCGACAAATGAAAGAAGGCTTTGACGCCCTGATCGACCGTCTGATGCAGGCCGGGTTCTTCCTGGAGCAGGCAGATTCTGGAGCGAGGCATGATCGAGCGGGCGCTGAGCCGCACGAACCAAAACCAGTCCGAGGCGAGCAAATTGCTCGGAGTCCATCGCAATACTCTGCTGAGGAAAATGGTCGAATACGAGATTGACGGGAAAAGACTGCGCCGCAAGCCGCGCCGCGCGCGGGCGAAACGCGTCCTAGCTCGTGCCTCTGGTCATCTTCGATCTGGATGGGACGCTCATCGATTCGCGCCTCGATCTCGCGCACGCCGTAAACGCGACGCGCGCGGAAACGGGCCGCGGTCCGCTGGCTCACGAATTAGTCTTCTCTTATGTCGGCAACGGGGCGCCCGTCCTGATCCGCCGCGCGATGGGCCCCGAAGCCTCGGATGAGGAAGTTAAGGCCGCGCTGGAGTTCTTCCCTCGACTATTACCGCAGGCACGCCGTCGATCATACGGAACTCTACCCGGGAGTGGGCGAATCGATCGAGCGTCTGCGCGGGCGGGCGTTCCTATGGCAGTCCTCACTAATAAGCCCGTACGCATCACCAAGTCGATTCTCGATCACTTCGGCTTGCTGAGTTCCATGCTCGCCGTGTATGGAGGCAACAGCTTCGATCATAAGAAGCCGCATCCCATCGGCATCGAAACACTGCGCGCGGAGGCATGCGCGGGGCCGGAAGAGACATGGATGGTCGGCGATAGCTACGTCGACGTGCAGACCGCCCGTAACGCCGGCGTCTCTGCCTGCGGCGTGACCTATGGTTTTCAACCCGAGACTTTCCGTGAGTTCCCGCCGGACCTGCTGGTCGATTCGTCTCGAGGACTTCACCGCGCGCTTCGTCTGAACTGCGTTCTGCGCTTGTTCCGTAGCCGCGCATTTGTTGGCTGCGCATATTATGCTGGTTGAGCCATGGGTCTGGAAGAGCAGGCGCAGAGCGCCTGGGCCGATCGCCGCAATGTTCTGCTCTGCGCGCTGCTCTTTTTGATTGCCGCCGCGGCAACATGGCCCGTTCTCGAGGCGGGAGTCGACGATGAATGGTCTTACAGTCACATCGCGCTGCGCCTCGCCACTACTGGACACCTCGCCTACGACGGCTTCGCGAGCCCTGTGCTTCTACCGCAATTGCTGTGGGCAGCGGCGACAATCAAACTGTTCGGCTTTTCGTTTCTCGCGTTAAGGCTGTCGGTTATGCTGACGACGGTCCTCCTCATTCCCGCCCTGTATTACCTCGGCAGGGAATGCGGCCTGCGGCCGAGCTTTGCCGCTTTCGCCACGTCCCTGACCGTGTTCTCCCCTCTGGTGATGGTCGAAGCGGTCTCTTTTATGTCCGATGTGCCGGCTCTCTTTTTTTTTGTCTGCTGTCTGTCTTGCGGGTTGAGAGCCTGGAAATCCAACACGATTAAAGCCTCTGCGAGATGGGCGCTCCTGCTTTCGCTCACCGGCGCGCTCGCTGGTCTGGAACGCCAGATCTATTGGCTGGCGCCCCTCTCGTTTCTGCCGGTACTTGCATGGAGCAAACGCCGGCAAAACGCCGCCGTCGTTGCGCTGACAGCGGTCTGGATCCTGGAACTCCTGATTGCACTGCTCGTCAATCGCTGGTTCCATGCGCAACCGTATGCGGTAAACGAACTTGCTTCTGATGGCCGAAGCGTGAGCGCGCTCAACCTGTTGGCTCGCAGGTTACTCCTGACCTGCCAGTTGGCGTTGACTGCTGCGCTGATTCTCACTCCCGCGCTGGTTAGTTTTGTGGCGCCGGGCCTCCGGCGCGTGTCGCGCGGCGCAGCGGTCTGTATTGTGCTCACCGCGATCGCGCTCGGCCTGGCAGGAATACACTGGTCCGGACTGCAGGCCCCGTGGATGGAGGATGTCCTCAAAAATCCGCTCCGCCTGGCTTTCTCCAATCGGCCTCATGTTTTGCTGGGCGTGCGCGGAATCATCTCAGTGACCGTCTTTCTCTCAATCGCTGGTTGCGGACTGGCCCTGTGGCCCGTTTGGAAGAGAACGAATCTCAAGGAGCAACTGCGAAAAAGCGCCACGCCCGCCATCTTCTTTGGGCTTGCCTTTGGAGCCGGCTGGCTGCCGCTGGTGCTGTCGCGTTCACTCAGCCGGCTTCTTTTCGATCGTTATCTGATGACTTTTCTGCCGCTGGCCGGCATTCCGCTGCTGTGGATCTATCAGACCCACATCCGCCGGAGCATCAGCCCCTCAGCCTGGTGCGTACTGGCAATCTTCGCTTTGTACGGCGTCGCGGGCACCCACGATCTGTTTGCCGCTGGGGGCGCCCGCCTGCAGGCGACTCGGAGCCTCGAACAAGCGGGCATCCCCCGCACGGCCATTACAGCCGGACTGGAGTTCGACGGTTGGACTCAGGTTGAGGCCGAGGGCCGGGTCCTCGGTTATTTTGAGGCAGTGGAGCGGCGGGCTTCCTGCACGGGACCGCAATCGCTTCGCCCCTTTTACCTGCCGAGGATGCCCGCCCTGCGCATTCGCTATCTGGTATCTCAGGCGCGCGTTCCGCAACTGGCCGACGTTCCTGGGGCTGCCATTTCGTACGCCTCGTGGCTCTCTCCCGGCAGACGCTGGATATTCACACAGGTTCATCCGCAGGGCGAATTCGCGGAGTGCCGATGAATCTGTCGCGATTGGACTGCAGATGAGCTGCATATTCTGCCAAATCGCGTCCGGAGCGATTCCCGCGGCAGTGTCGCATCCGGGAAAGTTCGGCCTGCTACGGTGAACCAGGATGAGCGGCGATCAGGTTGATCGATTTCGGGGGCGGCGTTTTCACGAGGAAATTATCGTGTTATGTGTCCGATGGTATTTGCGGTACGCGCTGAGCTATAGAGACCTAGAGGAAATGATGGCTGAACGCGGGGTGAGCGTTGACCATTCGACAATCGCTCGCTGGGTTCTGCATTTCAGCCCGGTTCTGAACGACCTGATCCGGCGCGAGATGCGGCGCCCGAACCGTTCGTGGAGGGTGGATGAAACTTACTGCGGGTTGCGGGCCGGTGGACCTATTTATATAGGGCGATCGACTCGGCCGGAAGCACGATCGACTTCCTCCTGTCTCCGAACCGTGATCTGACTGCGGCCAAAGGCTTTCTGCAACTGGCTCTCAGTGCCGCGCCAATTAGCCCGCGGGTCATCAATGTAGACGGTCACCCGGCATACGCGTCCGCCATCAGCGAACTCAAGACTGCCGGTGAGTTGAGCCCGAAATGCCGCTGCCGACCATCTCCCTACCTGAATAACATCATCGAGCAGGACCACCGTTTCGTGAAAAAGCGAATCACGGCGAGCCAGGGATTCCGATCAGCGGAAGGAGCGCTGAGTACGATCGCGGGGTACGAAGCCATGAACATCATCCGAAAAGGCCGGATTCGCTGGCTGCCCAAAGGCGATGTTCTCGGCCAGAAGCAGTTCATCGAACGGCTGCTCGGAATCGCGGCCTAACACCGCGACCGGGCTTACCCGCAGGCGCTACGCGGACGCGCCCCAATGCGACACTGCGCGCTCGACTGCATGTTAAAATCGATTCCAAGCAGCGAAGTTTCCATCCCCAGTTGATTCTGAATCCAATTGAATCCGACTTCGCCGCCAGTTCGGCCATAAGCTGAACAAAACAAAGGAGCGCCACCCTAGCTCAGTTGGTAGAGCGGCTGATTCGTAATCAGCAGGTCGCCGGTTCGATCCCGGCGGGTGGCTCCAATTGTTTCAATCAGTTAGGCTTCTGAATCTGCCCTTCATCGCTCTTTTGGGGAGCCACCGAGGGAGCCACCAGAAAATTTCCCACTTTTTCGAGTCCAGCGCGGCGCGCTTCCTGCGTCCCATGCATGTATACGTTCTTTGTCAGTCTGACGTCGCTGTGCCCCACGATCTCGGCGATTGTCTTGTCCGGAACTCCCTGTGTGCGGTGAAACAGGCGCGTCGAGTGAGTGAAACGGTTCCTGGATTCCTGTCACAATAATTCCGGTCGGGTGCGGGCCGGAGGAGTGTGATTGTTCATGGGAACTGTGAAGGAAAAGTGGGCCGAGCTGAAGAAAAGCAGCCGGTTTACCGGTTTAGGGCCGGCGCTGGTGGGAGCGTTTGTGCTCCTGAATAGTCTGGACCGGCCAGGCGTAGAGGCGCTGCACGGCTCTGATGTCATTCGACTCGTCGCTTCCGGCATGGGATTAGGGATCGGCTTCGTTGGCCTGATGGGCTTGTTGAAGTTTCCGAATCAGAAGTAGACCCGGCTGATAATCCGAGGGCCACGAAAGCGAGCGCATCGAGGCGCGTTCCAGCTGCGCCGTCAGTCCCAGCGGCATCTGTCGGGCGTTAAGGAAGGGCTGAGGGCCGGGGTTCGTCCGTAGACTTTTCCTTACTCGTAATATCCGAGCGCTTCACATGCTTTCAGGGCACGCGATTCGAGCACGGTCAGGTCTGAAACTTTCTTTTCAGCGGTGCGCTCGAAGACTTCGTGACAAGCTTTGCGTTGGCGACTGATCTCGTCGCGCCTCGCTTGTGCGGCCGCAGATGCCGTTGCGATGTCGCTTCCGCTTCGGCTCGCTCCCGCTGCCGTTCCTTGCTTCGTGCCTCACTGATCGGCGTCCCGCCCATAAACTTGGCGGTGAAACCATTTGGCTCACATCCGGAATCGAGAACGCCCCTCGCACTTACCACAGCCTCTGAGACTTTGTTTTCGCCAATCCTTAAATTGCCGAAGGCAGCCATGAACTCGGCGTTCTTCGATGCGCCGCCCGGACATTTCAGGGCCACTGTTACTGCGACGTGGACATCATCCCAATCAGACCCGGATCGGTCATCCACCGTTCCGCGAAATATCGGAACGCCGGAGGTCGCGGTGAACGTTGCATCGCGAATAATAAAGACGCGGTTCGTCGGCGCTTTGAATTCGATTTCTGCCACTTGCTCATCGAGCATCGGCGCTCCCAACGCAACAAGACATGCAGTCAAGAAGAGACTCGTGGACAGCACAACAGAAGCTACCGCATAAATCACACGGCGTATTTATTGTTACTAATCTCATGGGCTGCACTCTAGGCCCCGGGCCGGGCTTAGTCAGGCCGCTCGCTTACTCGCAGCGGGCTCCCACGGCGATCTGATGCAAGACAGCGTTTTCAAAATCCCGGCTCGTGTCGCGGCGATGAAGCCGAAACCGAAGGCGACAGGCGCGTGACGATGGAAGTTTTAGACGACGACATCCCGTATATTATTGCGCCTTGGAGCAGTACGCTCAGTATATGAGGGCGACGAACCGCGACTCTCGGCCGTTTGTCGACATTGCCGAGCGGCTGCAGCGCAAACCGCCGCAGTCAGAGGTGGCGCGGCCAGCCAAAGCCAAGCGAAAGGCGTGAGGGACGCGCGCCGACGCCAGGCGCGCCCAAGTCATTTCGGGACTTCCTTCCTACCCGACGCCGGTGTAGACCGACCACGCCAAGGCCGACCAGCATCAGTCCGCTTGCCGCGGGTTCAGGAGTCGTCGCGGCACCCGCAATATTTGAGAAGCTCACCTCGCGGATATCTGAGATCCCACCAGCCAGATTGATCGAAACGCTCGTCAGGTCCGTCCCCGTGATCGTGATGAAGTTTTGCCCCGGACCGACGAAGAAACCTGCGGTTCTTGTCGTGTCGCTCACGGTGATCCCAATTGTGTTGTTTGTTGTGGGGCAACCCTGATTACAGTACAGGTCGAAGATGACATCACCGAACGTAATGCCCCCCTGCAGACTCAACGTAATGTTGTCCAGCAGTCCGACCAACGCCTCTGTACGGGCCTGACCACTCGACAGGTTAATCAGAATCTGGGTTGAGTCGAAAAGGGCATCGACGCCGCCAACTTGCCCGGTTACCTCGGGACCGCTGGCACCTTGGGTCAAAAGTACGTCCAGCTCACCCGGCTGCGGGACGTTTCCCTTTTGTATTGCTGCCGCGCTCGCAAGGCCTGCAGCCAACGCCGAAAATACGATGACTTTAAGGTTCATTACGTCCAATCTCCTTCATTTCCGCTGCTAAGGGAACCAAGGCACCACCGCCCGCGCTTATCTGGTCCTCGCGTGGAATCGTTCTCGATTTTTCAAAGGTCCCAGGCTGAAGATTATCAGCGTCAGCAGCGCGATACCGGGCTACTTTTCGCGCACGGTAAAGTGACTGCCATAAAACGTACACGATAGTTCAAGCAGTTTGAGGATGCCTCCGCCTTCCGTTCTCACCTTCGCGCTTAACGCCCCACCAAAACACGATGGACGCTTCTCAGTGGTTCTGAGGGAGCCAGCAGGGGAGCCACGGCGATAGAAACGGGTGGATTCTGTGGAGAAAACACCACAAACCATCTCGCCAAACTACTGAAAATAGACACCCGTGGAAACCATAGACGTCTCGCCCTACAATTCGTAATCAGCAGGTCGCCGGTTCGATCCCGGCGGGTGGCTCCAGTCTAAAATCAATCACTTCCGAGCCCGCGCCATGCGGGCGTTTCACGTTTTTGTCAGCCATTTTGTCAGCCAGACGTCGCAGGGCGAAAGCGATGCTTTCCAACCGCAGGAGGCTCGATCCGGGTCTGCGGGGCCTTCGGCTACAGCAGATGTGGATGCCACGCTGGCGCATGGCGTCCGGTCACTCAATGTGTTTTCCTGCGGCAAGAGGCGGCCGTTACGGTCTGATTCGAATCTTTTCGGTATCGACGACAACGAGCCGCGCCGAAATATCGATGTTGTGAATGAAGAGCAGAGCGCGGGTGATCGTCGCCCGAATCTGGTCCTCGGTTGGCGGATGAACTTTGAGGCGGACCACGCCGCGGGTTTGCTCCGGAGGGAACCGAATCACGTTTGCGAAGTCTGCGTCGAGCGTTATCAGCGCGCGGCCATTCTCGACAGCGAAACGCAGGACATCCTCGTCAGGAGCGCCTGAGAGTCCCACTTCCAGGACCGCGACAGCATCATGTCCCTGCTCCCGCAGCCAGATTGCATGTTGGGGCGACAGGTTTTCGTCAAGCAAGAGTCTCACTGGTCCGCGAGGACAACTTCCTCCGCGGCCAACTGCGCAGCATATTGCAGGCTCGCCGTGATGTGCTCAGACCTCAGTTGCGGGTACGCTCGCAGAACATCGTCGCGCGTTTCACCGGCAGCAAGTTTTTCGAGTACGAGGTACACGGGGATGCGGGTGCCCTTAAGACAGGGTTTTCCCATCATCACGCCGGATCGGGACTCAATCCACTCCGGAAACCTCATCAGCTCGAATTTAGCAGACAGAGGAGGGTATGCGCGGTTGATCGGCCTCAGAGGTCGGCCGCCAACGTCGGCATTCACGAATCGGCGACCGAATAGAAATTCGGAGTGTGCCGCCAGAGCGACGCCTGATGTGATGCCGGAGGCGGTGGCCTGAGTTGCAACGGCTCGCGCAGCGAAGTCAGCAGTTTGGCGAGCAGAGCGTGTCGAGTTCTTGTCAGCAGTTCTGTCAGCAGGAGGTTCCCATGATTCCAAAATCCGCAATGGGCTAGAAGGCTGCTACTTGAGGCGCGGCAGTATGGGTTTCTCGCGACGCGTTGGGCGGCGCTTCTTTGGACATACGCAGAGAGATATCGCGTTTAAACGACTTCCCGGATCTTATCCTTCATGACGGTCTTTAGAATTTTCCAGCCGTCTTTCTGCCCTTTGAGCAGCGCCTCGCTGAACTTGATGAACTGATCCGTGCTCACGTTGCCGGGCAGAGGCGGCTCGTTCGGATCGACGACGGCTTGAACGACGGCTGGACCTTGGTGAGCGAGAGCGCGGCGCAGGATGTCTTCGGCGTCTTCAGGGTTCTCAATCGTAAAACCGGCGGCGCCGCAGTTCATCGCGATTCCGGCAAAATCGATAGGCTGCAGCTCGACGCCGTATTCGGGGTTGCCCTCGAAGACCATCTGCTCCCATTTGATTTGGCCGAGCGTGTTGTTCTTGACGACGATCACCTTGACGTTGAGCCTGTATTTCACGAGCGTGGCGAGCTCGCCCATCAGCATGGTCAATCCGCCATCGCCGACAATGCAGACCACCTGGCGATTCGGATAAGCCACCGCTGCGCCGATGCTGTAGGGTAGGCCATTGGCCATCGTCGCCAGTGATCCTGAGAGGGAAAACTGCATGCGATCGCGGATCTCGATATAGCGGGCGGCCCAAGTCGCAATCGTGCCGCTGTCGGCCGAAACGATCGCGTCCGGCTGCAGCAGTTTGTTCAGGTGATAGGTGACGGCCTGTGGTTTCATCGGCATGTCTGTTCGGCGCCCACGTTCCTCGGTCAATTCGTTCCAGCTCTTCATGCGCTTCCGGCAGGTCTCGATAAAACTCTGGTCGCTCTTCTTCTTAAGCAGCGGCAGCAGTGCGCGAAGAACAGTCTTACAGTCGCCCACGAGTCCTACTTCAGCCGGGTAACGCAACCCAATCCTGGTCGGGCTGACGTCGATCTGGACCGCCTTGGCCTTGCCAGGCTTTGGATAGAAGTCGAGATAGGGAAAACTCGATCCGGCGATGATGAGCGTGTCGCATTCCTGCATGGCGTCCTGCGATGGCGCCGTACCGAGCAAACCGATGCCGCCGGTCGTGTAAGGGTCGCGATCAGGGACCACGGCCTTGCCAAGCAGAGCCTTGATGATTGGGCCGGCAACCATCTTTGCCAGCTCCCGAACTTCGGCACCCGCGCTGAGGCAGCCGCGGCCCGCCAGGATGGCGACTCTTGAGCCGTCGTTAATCACATTGGCGGCTTGGGTGAGCAATTGCGAAGACGGGACCGGGGTCGCCGCGCGCCAATGGCGCCGCCGAGCTGCTTGGCATGCGTCCGACCACTCTCACTTCGAAAATTGCGGCGCTGAGAATCAAACGACGCTAGCAGTTTTGCTGAAATTCCGGGTCGAAACAAGTGACGTAAGGAATGCATTAGCGAAGCGCGAAAGCTCAAAAAAATACTCAATGTGCGCTTCCATGAGGACGGAGCGATCGCGGGCTTCGAACAGGCCATTCGAGAGCCTTCGGGCGCGAACGATTGTGGGTTGGGACAGGGCGAACCGGATGCGTTTTAAGGCGATCGGAGACGACGTCCGGCGCCCGCCTCGATCGGCTTGGCGTTTTTCTTGACAATGTCGAATGATCACGGAAACCAATCCCAGCGCATTATTTTGACAACGTCAAGTTTTGGCCAGACAATATCACCATGAAGCTGAAAAAGCGAAAGTCGGATTACCATCACGGCAACCTTCGACCCGCCCTGATTCAATGCGGGCTGGAATTAATCGAGGAAAAGGGTATTCCCGCGCTCACTCTGCGCGAAATCGGAAAGCGGCTGGCGGTTTCGCGGTCGGCTGCGTACGGCCATTTCAGGAATAAAGCCGCTCTGCTTGCCGGCATCCGGGAGGCCGCATTCCTCCAGTTCGGAGACACGCTGGAAGCGGCCAAAAACAGCGTGGCGGGGTTTGCCCCACAAATGGACGCCATGAGCGTCGCCTATTTCAATTTCGCCCGAGAACATCCCGCGCAGTTCCAGGTCATGTCCGATGCGTTGATCGAGGCAGGCGGCGGAGAAGCAGCGGAAACCGGCCGGGTGTTCGCAATGCTCAGGGGAATTATTCACGAGGCCCAACAGCGGGGCGAGGTACGCCCGGGCGATCCGTCACAGCTGGCTCGCGTTGTGTGGGCCATGATTCATGGCGCGAGCATGCTGCAACGTAATCGTACGGAATCGCAATTCATTCGCTTCAGCGGGGAGATACTAAGGTCCGGACTGCATGAGGGACAGTCCGGTCACTCGCAACCCCGCTCCTGAAAAACGGCCCGCTACCAGACTCTACACGAGTTCGCGCCGCGAACCATAGCATTACCGGTCTTGCAACTGAACGCCTGCTGGAATTCGGGCATATTCGAAACGACTCCGTTCGCGCGGTACTTGTCGATCGCGTGCGGATCTGTCTGAGCCTGAAGCCGCTGTGACTCTTCGGTCTGGTTGTTACACCAGACCTGCGCAAACCCGAGGAAGAAGCGCTGTTGCTCGGTGAAGCCGTCTTTCACAGGAAGCGTACGGCCGGCCAGGTCGGTCATCAGCGCCATCCACGCAATCCGCAGCCCGCCGTTGTCAGCCGTATTCTCGCCCAGGGTCAGCTTGCCGTTCATATGAACGCCACCCGGTATATTGAAGCTCGAATACTCGTTTACCAGGCATTGCGCCCGTTCTTCAAATGACTTTGCATCTGCGGCGGTCCACCAGTCCTTAAGGTTTCCCTGCGCGTCGAACTGGCGCCCCTGATCGTCGAAGCCGTGCGTCAGTTCATGGCCGATCACCGCGCCGATTGCCCCGTAGTTGGTCGCATCGTCCGCCTGTTTGTCGAAGAACGGCGGCTGGAGGATGCCCGCGGGGAAATTGATGTTATTCATCTGTGGATCGTAGTAGGCATTGACGGTGGGCGGCGTCATGTACCATTCGGCGCGGTCTACCGGTTTGCCGATTTTGGCAAGCTGGCGCTGGAACTCGAATTCGTTGGCGCGCAGCGAATTGCCCAGGGCGTCGCCGCGAACGATCCGAAGCGCGGAGTAGTCGCGCCATTTATCGGGATAGCCGATCTTATTTGTAATCGCGCGCAGCTTTTCAAGCGCTTTCTGTTTTGTGGCCGGGGTCATCCAGGTCAGTTGCTGAAGGTCCTGGCCCATTGCGTTCTCGATGTTGTGGACCATGGCGAGCGTGCGCTCTTTGCCTTCCGCGCCGAACGTGAGTTGCACGTATGCTTTTCCGAGCGCTTCCCCAAGGTCGCCGTCCGTAGCCGCGACGCAGCGTTTCCAGCGGGCCTTCTGCTCAGTCTGGCCGGTCAGATACTTGCCGTAAAACGCAAACGATTCCCGATCGAAGGCCGACGGCAGAACCATCGACTGAGCGCTCACAAGATGCAGGATCAGGTAGACCTTCAAGACCTCCATTGCCTCTGTCTTCAACAGAGCTTCCGAGCCTTTGAAAAAATCCGGATTCGCTACATTCAGGTCCTTCATCTGCGGCGCCTGAATCATCTCGAAATAACGCGCCCAACTGAAAGAATCCTCCAGGCCTTCGAATTGCGCGAGTGACATCTTGTGGTAGACGGCGTTGGGGTCGCGGCGCGTGGTGACGTCCTGCGAGATCTTCGCGAGCGCCGTCTCAAGCGCCATCACGTCCGCCGCCTGCTTATCGGCTTGCGCCTGCGGCACTTTCATCAACGCAAGCAAGCGCGTGAGGTGCGCAACATATTCCTTGCGCGTTTCGACGGCTTTGGCGTCGTCGCGGAAATAATAGTCCTTTTCGGGAAGGCCTAAACCGCCCTGATCGGCTTGTCCGATGACGGCATTCGAATCCACCATGTCCTGCCCGGAGGAGAAGTTGAACACGACGGGGATACCCAGGCGATGCAGGCGCGCGATCTCTTCAGACAAATCCTGCGTCGTCTTAATCGCGCGGATGCGGTCGAGTTCGGCCTGAATGGGCGCCAGACCTTTCGCATCGATCTGCTTCTCGTCCATGCAGGATGCGTAGTAGTCGCCGATCTTCTGCGTCTCAGGCGTGGGTTTCGCGGCGGCCTGTTCCAGAAGGCGATGCAGAATTTCACGATTGCGTTCGGCGAGTTCGCTGAAGCGTCCCCACGATGACTGGTCCGAGGGGATGGGATTGTTCCTGAGCCACATCCCGCACGCATATTGGTAGAAGTCGTTGCAGGGACTGGCGGCTTTGTCGATGGCCGAAAGATCAAACCCCGGAGTGACTTTCAAGTCGGAAAGGGCGCCGCTTTGGGCGAGCAGAGCCCCGGAAACAATGAGACCAGCCAGCAAGAGACGACTGAACATGACGACATTGTGTCATGCGCCGGCGCGAATAGTGTTCGAATACTCGCCCCAAACATCGTTCGCGCCCGGCCGGCGCGCTAAGCCCAATTCACGACCGCTTTGATAATCCCCGCCTGACGGTTGAGCCAGAGCGGAAATCTCTGGTCCATCGTTTCGGGCCGGGCGCATTCCATCGGCCAATCGGAAACGTCGATTCTCCCGGACTCCATTAATTCCAGAACGCGGTGATGCTCCGCGGGCGTGCTGTTGCGGCTTGCGAGAATCGTCGCTTCGCGGCGGTGCAAGTCCGGATCAAACAGCGAGATCCTGTCGTTGATCAGTCCGACGAAGATCAACTTCCCGCCCTGTTCCAGCAGATCAATCGACGATTCCATCGAGCTTCGGTCACCGGTGCAGTCGAACACCAGCATGGAAGGCTGTTCCTGCCGCGCTTCGGCGTGCGAAGGGTAATACCGGCGCAGGCCGTAACGCCGAGCCGCGAATTCCAGCCGTTCCGGCATCTTTTCGACGGTGGCGATATCGGCGCCGGCCAGGCGAAGAAATTCGAGAACCGAAAGTCCGATGGGCCCGGCTCCCACAACAATCGCACGGTCTCCGGACTGGGCGGCGGCGCGTCCGACTGCATGAATTCCGACGCCCAGCGTTTCCACGAGGGGAATCATTTCGTTGGGCAGCTTGTCACACCGGTACATCTGCGTTACGGGAAGAACGATGCGGTCGCGCATGCCGCCATCCGAGTGGACGCCGATAACGCGCATCTTTGCGCAGCAGTTGGTGCGTCCCCGCGAGCAGGCCGCACAGACTCCGCAGGTCATGTAAGGGTTGACCGCACAGCGATCGCCCGGCCCGAAGCCGGTTACGCCCTCGCCTGCTTCGAGAACTTCAACAGCCAGTTCGTGACCCAGAATGCGCGGATACGAAAAGAAGGGCTGCGTTCCTTCGAAAGCGTGGAGGTCGGTCCCGCAGATTCCGACTGTCAGAACGCGAACGAGAGCTTCACCGGGACCGGGTTTCGCCGGCGCGGGCGTCTCGGTGAGGCAGAAGCTGCCCGGGCTTTCAAGAACGGCGGTTTTCATGAACAGGATTTTATGTCAGCCCGCATTCAACTGCGGACTCTCAGCATTTTTGCAGAATCGAGTCCCATAATGCGGCTGAAGGGGCTCACGTCAATGAAACCGATTTACGCTATCGCTCTGACCGCGTGCGCGATTTTTGCGGCCGAAAAGAAGGTCAAGCTCGAAGAACTTCCCGCCGCTGTGCAAGCCGCGGTCAAAGAGCAGACCAGGAACGCCACGCTGATCGGCCTCTCGACTGAAAAGGAAAATGGAAAGACGATGTACGAAGTCGAAACGAAGGTGAACGGCAAGGGCCGCGACCTTCTGCTCGACCGAACCGGCGCTGTTGTAGAGACTGAAGAAGAGGTGGATCCGGATTCAGTTCCCGCTCCAGCGAGAGCCGCGATCCAGAAGCGCGCCGCGGGCGACACCGTGGCCAAAATCGAAAAGGTAACCGCAGGCTCAGCTGTGAGCTACGAGGGGACGATCAAAACGAAAACGGGCAAAACGGTGGAGTACGCTGTCAACGCCGACGGGACGCGTCACAAGGAAGACTAGCCTCGGCTCGCTGATTCCAAAAATGGCGGCAAGCCGACCCGCCTTATGAGCGGAGGCCTGCCGCGCCGTCGCGTTATTGTCCTTCGCAACTCACGTTATTGTTCCAATCCACAAACGCGCCGTTCGGGTTATCGCGCCAGGCCCACACATGGAGCTCGAAGAACGCCGGGATCCCATACCGGTTCGGCGCGCCTACAAACTGGAACGCCTGCCCCTCGAGCGCCGGAGGCGTGTTGTTGTGCGCCTGCAGCCAGGTCGCGGCATCGACAATAAACTCGACGCCTACCAGTCGCATGCCCTGCGCGGTAGGTTCGTAGATCAACGCTTCGGGTTTCATCTCATCGATCTGCCCGTCGCCGACCAGCGTCCCGTTGATGTAATGGATGCCCATCGCCCCGTGATCCGGCCCGCTGACGCAGCCGAACGCAGGCGAGTAGTTGGCGCGAGTGGCCGCGTTGACGTCGACAAACTGCTGGATCGCGGCGCGCACCACCTCTACCAGTCGCGCCGGCGCCTGGGTCCCGTGCCCACCATGCAACATTTCCTGTTGCTGGGCCTTTGCGGTCGGCGTCATCTAAATCGCCAGCATGCCCAACAGAGCAACTGATTTCCGCAAAACAGCCTTTAATTCGCTTCCTTCATGTTGGAATGATCCTCTACCTTAGTCCTGCGGAATTCGTTCGTGTTTTTGAGGCTTCCAGAACCCGAAGGACGGAAAGGATGGTGTTCCAACTACGGGTTGTTACGGGCGCGCCAAAGATGCCGTCGATCCGGCCAAGATGCCCGATCGTCTTCATGTGACGGCGATAGACACCGAACAGCAGCCGGCTTCTTGAGCCCAGGATTCTTACGAACCATTCGCCATTCTCGGGAATAACCGTCGGAACCGACGCTTTGCTCTTTCCGGCTTTTGAGAGGACGCTCACGAACGGGACAAGATCCGGGTGGGGCCGCTCGTTTTGGAACGGCCGATCCCGCTCCAGACGGGCCAGGTCGCGACCATCGCAGAACGCAATCACAGTTCCCGCCGGAAGCTTTTGACGCAGCGTTGAGAGGAACTCTGCGCGCGGCCCGGGATTTCTTACGACGAGCGTGCCTGCGGCCCCAACGTTCACGACATCGTAAGCGCCGAGTTCTTTGGCGAGAATACTGGGGCGCAATCTCCGATGGCCACCAACGTTTATTCCCCGGAGGAAGACAACCAGCGCCATAGGGGCGTTGTTATGAGTTACGCCGCGGTGGCGCTCGCCATCTCGCGGCGCAGCCATGCCTGGGCCAGACGGAGTTCGCGGCGCACCTTGTGGACGGGCACCGAAAGGCATTCGGAGCACTCCTCGGCCGTCAACCCGGCAAAAAAGCGCATTTCGACCAGCTTCGCCTTCAGCATGTCCGTTCTTCCCAGGTGATTCAGAGCGTCGTCGAGCGCGAGCACCGGAGCCTCGGTTTGATCGCCAAAGTCGGGCAGGTTCGCGACAGCGATTTCGGTAGCGATCCCCCGTTTTTTCGCCTGCCTGGCGCGAGCCATATCGACGAGTATCTGGCGCATCAGCCGGGACGCGATTCCGTAGAAGTGCGAGCGGTTTTCGTATTGCGGATGGCGGCCGTTGGCGAGTTTCAGAAAAGCCTCGTGCACCAGGCTCGTTGTTTCCAGCGAAGCCGATCTTCCCTCTCGGCGAAGATGCGATCTCGCAAGCTTTTTGAGTTCGTCATAGACGAGAGGGATCAAGTCATTCAACGCGCTGTTATCACCTGAATGTAACCGCTTCAGTCTTAGTGTGAGCTCCATCATGATCTGTTCCTCTCAAGCGCCGCCGCCGAGCCGAGTTGCTCCTGAATGAAGGAACTCCGCGGAAATTGTTGCCGCCATTGCCGCCACAGGTTGAGCCGGCGCGTGTCCAGAGTCGCCGCGGACCGATCGTCACCCTGGCGGCGCAGTATGTCGCTCAGCGACGCATAGAGGCGCGAAACAGCCAGGGCTTCTGTCAGCCTCATTTGCGATTTGGACTGCCACGAGTCGATACCCGCGAGCAAACCCAGATCGGCGTCGGCGGCCTCTTTCAAGCGCCCCTGCGCCGCATGCCACTCAGCGAGGGCTCGCAGAGTAACATCGACATCCGAATCAGGCTCGATCTCGGCCGCCGGATAGTCGCCGAGATTGCGCAGGCGCTCGCGGGCGGATTCCAATCGGGCTCTTGCTTCGTCCGGCCGTCCCGCGCGAAGGAGCGCATAGCTCGAACCCGCGAGCGCACTGACCTCATCGCGCCGGAACCGGGGATTGTTCGGGATTTCCGCCAGGTGCTCAAGAACGTGGTCGTAAATCTCCAGCGCTCGCGGGGCGTCAGAATGACGCAGGATGTCGGCCCAGCCAAGCCCCGCGGCGGCGAGCCGTGCGCGGCTGTTCTCGTTGCCGGGGTCCTGATGCACAATCCCGTCCGAAAGAAGAAACGCACGCTCAAAATCGGCCATGGCTTTATCAGGCTGGCCCACGTTAATATCGCCGTCTTCCCCCAGGACCCGCCCTTCATAGATGAGGGCGACGATAAAGTTCATGGTTCGGTCCTGCTCCGCATTACCTACGGCTGGCTCAAGGATCCGAACCGATTCCTGAAGATATTTGAGCGCCTGTTGCGGCTCGCCCTGTTCCCGCATGACGTCCGCTGAAATCCACAGCAAGCTGCCCACATAAAGGGGCCGTTCCAGCAATCGGGCCAGCTCAATGCCTTGCCGGCTAAGGCGCAGAGCGTCTTCGTACCGGCGACCCAACGCGAACTGGTCGGATACATTGACGCAGAGATTGAGAATTGCCGGCGCGTCGGACTGGTCGCCGGCGCCGGGATGAAACTTCTCGAGCCATTGAGCCGATTCGGTCGCAAGCGACAGCGCGTCAGCAGGCCGATGTTTCGCCCTGGCGATCAGCATGCGATCGTGAGCGATCTGCGCGGAACGCAGTAGCGCGAGTCTGTTGCCGGGATCGTCAGCCATAACCGAACGCATGAGCTTTTGCGCGGTCTGCAGATTTTCGTCGGCCTGGTCGGTCTGACCCAGGTTCGCCGAAATCGATACGCCCTGTACGCGGGCAAGACGCATGTACGCTGTGCCCAGCTCGAGCGCCAGGCCGCTATCGTCCTGCGCGCCGGCGGACAGACGGCCCAGGTAATCCTGCGAAGTCTTCGCGATGAGTTGTCTCGCCGCGGCGCTGCCCGGCAGCTTGCGGACTTCGGCATCGATGTCGAAGAGCTTATTCGAGAGCTGTCGCACCTGCAGAAAATGTTGTTGCGCAATAGTTCTCTCGCGGTCGGCGGTCACAAATCCCGCGGTCAGTCCGATCACCCCCAGTCCGGCCGCGGCCAGCGGCAGGCAGTGGCGGCGCAGAAACTTGCGGGCATGATAGAGAATCTCTCCCTTTCGCGCGCGAATGGGGCGCGATTCCAGGTAGTTTTCCAGGTCGTCCGATAGCTGGTTGACGGTCGCATAGCGCTCCTCCGGCTCTTTTCTCAGAGCCTTCAGCACGATCATGTCGAGGTCGCCTTTCAGCGCCGGTTTGAGCCGTGAAGGCGCTGCGATCTGCCCCCGCAGAATTACGGATATCATCGCCTCGGCCGATTGCGTCTCGAAGCGGTGAGGCGAGACGCCCGTCAGCACTTTGTAGAGAAGCGCCCCAAGCGAGTAAATGTCAGAGGCAGTGCTCACGCGCTGGCCATCGACCTGCTCCGGACTCGCGTAGTCGGGCGTCAGCATCCGCATGCTGGTGACTGTGAGGTCGGCCGTGAGGTCGAGCATTCTCGCAATGCCGAAATCGAGCAGCTTGGGCTCTCCATCCGGAGTAACGAGGATGTTGGAAGGTTTAAGATCCCGATGCACGACCAGGTTGCGGTGCAGATAGGCGACCGCGGCGCAGACCTTCAGAAACAGCCGGATTTTCTCGCGGATCGGCAATCCATGGGCATACAGATCAATGGGCTTGCCGTCCACATACTCCATGACCAGATAGGGCTGCCGGTCGGATAAGTGACCCGCGTCGAAAAGCGCGGCGATGTTGGGATGCGCCAGATTCGCGAGGATCTGGCGCTCGGCGAGAAAACGCTCGCGCAGGTGGATGTCATCCATGTCCGGCCGGAGTAATTTCACGGCGACGTTTTGTCTGATCTCTCCGTCGGTTCGCTCGGCCAGATAGACGAAACCCATTCCACCGCGGCCGAGTAACCGCTTCAGACGGTAAGGACCGCACTGTTCGGGGTCCATCCGCGCGATGGCATCGTCCGCCAGAGTACTCAGTTGCGATGCGAGGCACGGTGACGTCGTGGAATCAAACGCCAGCAGCGCCTCCACTTCGCCGCGCGTTTCAGCGCTCGCGGCATGCGCGGCGTAATAATGACCGCGCGCGCCGGACGGCAAATCAGCCACCTCATGAAAGAGATCTTCCACCTGACTTCTCATTCTGGATCGCGTTCTCCTTAATTCGAGGCGTGCGGGAGCGTCAACGCCGTGCGCGTTTGAGCATGCAGGCGTTTCGTCCCGCCGTGTTCAACAAAAAAGAGGGCCGGCGCAGAACCAGTTGGCGGTGTGACTAGCTGGAGTCCGCGAAAAATGACAGTACGCAACAGACAAAAGCAGGGGTCGTAACCAGCCGCCCGCAGTCTGAACCCTCCAAATATAACGCGCGATTTTCACGCGTTTGGCTCACATTCTGTAAAAAACCTGTAAGAGATTTCGGGGCACAGACGTGCGGGAACGCACGGACTGCGCCAATGAGCGCGTGTTCAGACGCTGGCGCCGTGAGCCACGGAAATCGCCTGCTTCAGTCGAGCCCAGTCGGTGTTCGCTTCGACTGTGCAGTCCGCGCCCAGGATGAACTGAGACGGAGCCTGCTTCACTACTCGCCGCACTTCGGCCGCGATCTCCGCTTGGCTTCCCGTGGCGATAATGCCGTGTCTGTTCATGCCGCCCATAAACGGCCTTCGGAACATCTTCACGACATCATGGCCAGAGATTGTCGAGCCCGCCAACGCGGTATTGCAGTTCACCACGTGGCCGGGATAATCGGTATACGCTGCATAACCGGAGTAGGGCGCGACGTAGTCGCAGACGTGAAGGATGTTGAACGGGCAGGCGCCGGCAGCCTCTTTCATCGCCACCAGATCGAAAGGCTTCACATATTTTGTGAAGAGTTCGGGACTACTCAAACGATGCGCCTCGCCGCCCTGCGTAGAAGCATAAAAGCCGTCCACCCCTTCTCTGATGCAGGCCCGGACGAACAGCATCTGGCTTTCCGTAAGGATCTCCAGTCCCTTCTTTACGGCTTCCGGGTCTTCACTCATATGCTGCAGCAGGACGGGCGCTGTTGCGCAATGACCCGCGCACATGAATGGCGAATACAACGTCATCAGGATCAGCGAGTTCTTCTTCTCGGCCTTGACCAGTTCTCTGACCGTCACGAGCAGCGGCTCGTAGAAGTCGAGTTTCGCGAGCTTGAGTCTGGACCAGTCGGAAGGTTTTTGCAGAAAATCCTGTCGCGAATACGTCTGCTCGAACTGGATTTTCACGAAATCCATGTCGGTCTGGCGGAAGAATTCCAGATGGCGCCGCGCAGCGGGGAGCCCGGCTTTGTAGCCTTCTCCAAAGTGGAGGAAGAAAGCTGCGGGAGTATAGTTCGGCGTCGTCTCGCCGGCCAGCCACGCGAGCATGCGTTCGCGTTTCGTGCGGGCTGGCGTGGCCGCAAACACGCTTCGACCCAGTGCGGCGGTCCCCGCCAGGCCCAAAAAGCTTCGACGCTTCATGCCAGTAGCATACAGGGTTTGGAAATCATGGCGCGCCCGTCCTGGAGGCGACCGAATAGGCCAGGCTGCGGGTGACCGATTTGGCGCCCTGCGAGGCGGTGATTCGCAACTCACATTGTCCCGGCGCGGCGGCCGCACTGATGGTCATGGGAATGGCGCCCGCGGCATTCGGAGCGGGCAACGGCGCGCTCTGTTCCGCGACCTTCTTTCCGTCGATCAAAAAGGTTATCTTCATCGCCGGGGCGGCCGGATTGGACTGATCCGGATACACGACGAAGTACACTTGCGGCTTGGCGTCGGCGCTCATGGACGTCGCGAGCGAAGGCGTCAGGCGCTTGCCATCAAGAACAAAAGGATCCTTTTCGTCCGGCTGGCCTTTCACCGGTTGCACGCGCTGAATCAGGACCGGAACACTCAGCCCCGGTAATTCCGTCGCGCCGGCGCGTTCGATGGGAATCACAGCCACGCTCGACGATTTCGCCTCGCGATCGAAAACGACGCTTTCGAGGGTGTAATCGCCCGGCGCGAGATGGAATGGCCGCGTGAAGGTGAAGGACGTGTTGCGCATCGCGGCGAACTGCGCGTCAGGGATCTTATACGGCGTATCGAGACGAAATTTCTCGACGATGCGCCCGGTCGAATCCTTCACCGCGGCGAACACATAGAAACTCAGCTTGTGCTCCTTCGTCGCGGGGTCCACCGAATCTTTCAGGCTGGATGCGGGCAGTTCAAAAGCCATCGCGTATTGGCTTCCCGAAGCGTCGTTTCGAAAGGCGAACGCCGCGGTCCGAAACTCGAAATCGCGCTTCCGCTCCCCTTCAAAGAGCATCCGGACGGCCTCCTTTTCTTCGGGAGTCGACGCGCTCTGAAGTTGCTGTCGGAGCAGATCGTCGCGCTCCTCCCCAGCAAGGCGTTTCGTCTCTGCTTCGGTCAGTTCGCCCGGGTCGGGCACATAGCGCGACATATCGAAGATGCGCCATTTATCGTTTGGCGCGGCAACAGACAGAACCAGAGCAAGTTCGTACTTGGGCCCCTGGAAATAGCTAACCCGAATGGTGTGCATGCGGGGCGCGAGATCGACCGCGCCCGTTACGGTCGTGGCGGCATGGACGCCATCATCATCCAGGAGAAGCTTGCCGTCTATGTAAAGGCGGGCGCCATCGTCCGAGGTGAGCGAAAACTTGTAGCGGCCAGGATTCTTCACCCAGAACCGCCCACGATAGTCGATGGCGAACCACTCAGCCTGTCCCGATATGCCCGGGAAACCCTCGCTGAACTGGCGCGTGGGTATGTTCAGCCGGTTCGTATAGATGTAGCCAGCGGGCTTCAGCTTGTCGAAGTCCGGGAGAAAGCTGAGCGAGTCTTCCCGCAGGATGTACACCGCGCCCTTCAGACCCGACGGAAGAACGGTGGTCGAACCGAACGTTACAGTCGGTCCGTCGTCTTCGCCGGTCACGGGCGGCGCCTGGCTCTGTTGGGCGAAGGCCGGAGGTAACGCAAACACGCCTGCCGCGGCCAGCCATAGCGCTGCTCGCAGCGAGAGAGAAACCCGGTTCCCCTTCATTCGTTTCGTCCGAGTTTATCGGATTTCGTCACCGCTTCAGAAGGCCTTTCGAGAGAGAATGAAGGATTACCCGATCGCATGAGGCTCTCACGCCGTAAGTTCCTTTTCGCCGCCGGAGCGGCCGGTTCCCTTCTGCGTCTTCCGGCCGCTCCCAAGCCGCTTTTCGAGGAGGTCCCGGCCGACATCAGCGGCATCCGCTGGACGCACGAAAACGGGATGTCCCCCGAGCATTACCTGCCGGAGACCATGGGTCCGGGTGTGGCGTTCCTCGATTACGACAACGATGGCTGGATGGATATTTTCCTCGTCAACAGCGGTCGGTGCGACTTCTGGACACCGAAGTCGCCTATCCGGAATGCGCTGTATCGGAACAATCGCGACGGCACGTTTACGGATGTGACGGAGAAAGCCGGCGTGCAAGGCGGTTCTTTCGGGATGGGCGTCGCAGTAGGAGACTACGACAACGACGGCTGGCCCGATATCTTTGTGACTGCGTACGGACGCCCCTATCTCTATCGCAACAACCACGACGGCACATTCACGGATGTGTCCGAGAAGGCGGGCCTAACCAGCAAGTTGTTTCACGGCCACTGGACCACCAGCGCGGTCTGGTTCGACTACGATAACGACGGCAGGCTGGACCTCTTCGTCTGCAGCTTTGTCGATTACGGCGACAAAGAACACTTCTCCTGCGGCGACAACAAGCTGGGACGCCACTATTACTGCATCCCCAGGGTTTTCAGAGGGACGGCGAGCCTGCTGTTTCACAACAACGGCGACGGCACCTTTACCGAAGTCAGCGGCGGCACCGATATCGAGAAGTCGCTTGGGAAGGGACTCGGGGTCGTGGCAACGGACATTAACAACGATGGGCGGATGGACCTGTTCGTCGCCAATGACACCGTACAGAATTACCTATATGTAAATCGCGGCCCGGACGCGAAAGGCAAAACGAAGTGGGAAGAGATCGCGCTCGCGGCGGAGGTCGGTTTCAGCGATAACGGACAAACCCGGTCCGGCATGGGCGTCGACGCGGCGGACGTGGACGGAGATGGCTGGCAGGACCTGTTCGTCGCCAATGTCGATCAGGAAATGTTCTCGTTCTATCGCAACAACCACAACGAGAACTTTACGGATATCGCGCATAAGAATGACGTCGCCCAGTCGACGCGGCTTCTCAGCGGGTGGGGACTGAAATTCTTCGACTACGATAACGACGGTCAGCTCGATCTGATCCTCGCCAACGGCCACCCGGACGACATGATCGACAGTTATTCGCAGCAGGTGAAATATAAGGAGCCGCTGCTGCTGTTTCACAACGACGGCGGCTCGAAGCTGCGGAATGTCAGTGCGGAATCCGGCCCGGTGTTCACGAAAGCCTTCCCGGCGCGCGGGCTTGCCGTGGGCGATTTCAATAACGATGGTCTGCCGGACATACTAATCGGCAACAACGGCGGCCCTCCGGTGCTGCTGCGCAATAACTGTCCTTCGGGCAATCATTGGCTTGGCCTGAAGCTAACGGGAGTCAAGTGCAACCGGGACGCGATCGGAGCGAAGATCACATGGTCGGCGGGCGGGACGGTTCGGTCACGATTGAAGAACAACGGCGGGAGCTACCTTTCCTCGCACGACATGCGTGAAATTCTGGGGTGCGGCTCGGCTTCCAAAATCGATTGGGTGGAAATCCGCTGGCCCGCTCCGAGCAACGTGGTGCAGCGGCTGACCGATCTTCCCCTTGACCGCTATATCGACGTCGTCGAGAAGGCCTGAATGCCGGCCGCCCTGCTCACTCCTCTGCTGATCGTGGGTATGCTCGCGACCGATCCGGCGCGTCCCGAGGCAATCGCCAAAAAAGCGGAGGCGGCGCGCGACGCCGACCGCATCGACGAAGCGATCAACCTGTATCGACAGGGAACCACTGTTAGCCCACGTTGGGCTGAGGGATGGTGGAACTTGGGCACGCTCGCTTACGACAAAGGCTCCTATCCCAATGCAAAAGCGGCATTCACGCGTTTCACGAAGCTGAACCCTTCGGCGGGACCAGGGTTTGCTTTCCTCGGCCTTTGCGAATATGAGACGCGCGACTATGGCCCCGCGCTGGAGCATATTGAGCGTGGGCTGAAACTGGCGATTCCGGCAGGAGACGCTCTGGCCAAAGTGGCGCGATACCACGCCGCCCTGATCCTCACGCGCGCCGGGCAATTCGAGAGCGCGCTGCAGTTGTTCGGTCAGCTTGCGGTTCAGGGGGCCGGCGATCGCGATACGGTGATCGCAACGGGTATCGCCGGGCTTCGGCTCGCTATTCCGCCCGAACAACTGGCGGAAGACAAGCGGGAGCTTGCGTATGAGACTGGGATGGCGGTTCGAGCGGGGCTGGCGAGACAGGAAGGAGAAGCGAAACGCGAGTTCGACGCGTTGATTGCCCGCTATCCGGCGCAGGGCGAACTCCACGATCTCTATGGCCGCGCCCTCGTAATGAGCGACCCCGACGCCGCGCTGCGGGAATGGAAGCGCGAACTGGAGATCTCTCCCACGCATGTGCCCGCGCGTGTCGAAATCGCCTTCGAGTATCTGAAGCGCGGGCAGCCGGAGGCCGCGCTTCCTTATGCCAAAGAGGCGGTCAACCTGGCCCCGGATCTATTCGTTGCGCACAATGCCCTTGGCCAGATCCTGGCGCGAACGAACGATGCGGCCGGAGCAGTAAAAGAACTCGAGAAGGCGCGCGATCTCGCGCCGAAGAGTCCGGAAACGCGCGTGGCGCTGGCTTCTGCCTATGTAAAGGCCGGACGGACGGCGGATGCGGCGCGGGAACGCGCCGAATTTCAGAAACTCACGGCCGAACGGGACGGCCCGGCGAGGTAGGCGTCAGACCGGAGGCGGCGTTCCGGGCTTGTCGATCCGAATCCAGTGGTCGGTAAAGCGATTGTGCGCGGTCGGGATCAGGACCTTTGGCATGTGGCAGCCGGCGCAGTTCGCTTTTCCTACCGAACACAGCTTTGCGCCCGCTTTTCCCTTCCCGCCGGGCGCGTGGCAGGCCTGACACCGATTGTCGTAAGAAGCGAACGGTTTGGCTTCGTCATTGTGGGGGTCGTGACAGGACGTGCAGCGAATCCGGTCATCGGCCGCGTCATAGCATTTGCTGTTCACTAACCGATAAGGCTGAAATCGAACATTGGTAATGTTGTTGGGCCCTTGCGTGGCGATTGTGGCCCAGGTGCGATGGCACTGCCCGCAGTAATCGGCTGTCTCTTCGCTCGTCATGGCGTGAAGCTTGCGAGGAATGTCCTCCAGCTTCGCGGCATGACGCTCCACGCCCTCGTGACAGCGGGCGCACTGAACACCCGGGGTGAGATGATCGACCGTCAGTTTGCCGTTCACCACGGCTCCGGTCGAATGGCAGTTGAAGCACTCCTCGGCACCCTGGGGCGAGAGTTCCCGGCCGAGCGCCTCGTCGAGATTCGGCGGAGCGTTTGGCTGCGCGCCCACCGTAAGATCGAGCGCCTGCGTGTCTTTGTAATAGCTGACGCGACCTTCGTACCAAAGGCCGTTCCTGTGGAGCAGGTAGGTCTGGCCAGCGGCTCCGAGTCCAAAAGCCCAGGAGATCGGGAGCGAGATCGTGTCTTTGCCGTCCGTGACGGAGTAGATGCTTTCATCGCCGCGCCGCTCGATGGAATAGCTGTATGGACCTTGCCGGAAAGTCAGCAGGGGATGCGAACGGAGGATTTCCTCCTTGGCCGGAGCGGAAAGCGCGCGCGCCATACCGGTTTTCGACTGCGGCGCCTGGCGGGCATGGCATCGACCGCAGTCGTCATTTTGAGCGGAAGCCGAAACCGCGAGAGAGGCGGTCAGCGCGATCAGCGTCAGCGGCCTCAGACGACCGCAGTTCATTTGTCTTTGTCTCTCGCGGCGTTCAGCTTTGTGAACGCCGCGCGCTCACGTGCGGCGTCGGCCGACCGCCCCAATTTCGCATAGACAGACGCGAGCGTAATGCGCGGCTGAGGATCGTCGGGGCTCATGTCGCGCGCCTTCTCAAGTTCGGCCACCGCCTCCTTGTTCTCGCCGGATTCAGCCAACAGGCGCCCCAGCAGCGTATGAGGAACGGGGGAGGCTGGCATCACCTTACCCAGTTCGCGGGCGTAAGGGATGCCCTTTTCCGGATCTTTCCGCCTCAGATATTCGGCAGCGAGAGCGCTGAGCGCTCCGGAATGGGTCGGATCGATCTTCAGCTCAGTCTCAAACTCGGTGACGGCTTTATCCGGATTGTTGCGCAATTCGAAACTCCCAAAGAGGTAGTGAACGCCTTTCTCCCGCGGATAACGTTCGGCCAGTTCCGAAAGCTCCGTTTCGGCGGTCGCCGCATTGCGCGCAAACGCGTGCCAGAAAGCTTTCCCGGCGAGATAGACCAGTTCCTGGTCGGCGGCCGGAACCTCTTCGGGAAACAAAGGCTTCCAGAGCGCAGCGATTCCAGCTAAGCGCACGAACGCCGCCGACTCCTGCGTGTTCTCCCCCAGTTCCGCAATCACGCGCAGCGCGGATTCGAAATCGCCGGACTTCGTGTAAAGCCGCGCGAGGTGATACCGACCGGTCTTTTCGAGCGCGTCCGAGCCGAAGCCGAATTCCTTACCCGCGCGGAGGTGTTCGAGGGCGTTGACGTAATCCTTGGCGCCCACCTCGCAAAGTCCGAGCATCCCAAAGGCTCCGCCCGCGCGCGGAGCTAGTTCGGTAAGCTTCCGGAAAGCCTCCCGGCATTCGGGAAAATGGTCCTTGCCATATTCGAGGCTTCCAAGCGCCCACCAACCCTCTTTCCAATCGGGGGTTGCGGTGAGCGCGCGCTGATAGAGCTTGATCGCGGCGGGGTCGCCTTTAGTTCGCGCCTCTTCCGCCTGGCTCTGAAGGGCTGATGCCGCGCTATTCTGGGCGGCGGCGCAAGAGCAGGTAAGCGCGAGCCATGCCAGAAAGGCCCTCACTGCCCGCCCGCTCCCGGCGCTTTAGCTCCGGGCTGGTTCGCCTGCGCGGCGTCGTTGAGTTTCCGGACAATCTCACGCTCGCGGTCGCCATCGTCCTTACGCTTCAACCGGTAATAAGCGGTTGCGAGCGTGACGTGGGCTTCTACGAAATCAGGCGTTTCGCGCACCAGCGATTCCAGCTCTTCGCGGGCTTTCTCGGGCTGGTTCTCGGAAAGGTCGATGGCGGCAATCTGAAACCGTGCGCCGGGATCGCCCGGGCGCAGGCGCAGAGCGCGCTCCAGGTGTTCGCGCGCCTCTTTATAGGACTGGTCCTGGCGGAGCAGACCCGCGAGTTGAAGCGAGGCATCGAAGTCGTTAGGATCCAGCTCGAGCGCCCGGCGGAACTCGCGCGCGGCGGACGCCGTATCGCCGGCGCGCATCTGAACCAACCCCATAAGCGTGTGAGCTTCGGGCAGGTTCGGGTTCAGTTCCTCGGCGCGAAGCAGTTCGGCCCGCGCGCCCGTTACATCGTTCGCGCCCATCTTCGCGTTCGCCATGAGCATGTGCGCTTCGGCCGTGTCGGAATCCTTCATGATCTCGTCAATCCACAGCTTGGCGCGATCCGTCTGGCCGTCCCGCATGAGAGCAAGACCCATCACATATTTGACCGCGCGATCGGCGGAATCGATCTTGTAAGAGGAATCCACCATCGCCTCGACCTTTTTGTACTCACCCGCGCGAAGGAGGCAATCGGCTCCCAGGAGAAACGCCTGGCGATTCGTCGGATCGGCGGCCAGCACTGCCTCGAACTGGGGAGCCGCTTCGAGAACACGTCCCGATTTGTAAAGCGCCAGGGCCAGATTCAGGCGCACGGGCGTGCTCTTCGGATTGGCGTCAAGCGCGAGCTCGTATTCCTGCACCGCCTCGTCGAAATAGCCCTCGTGCGCAAGAGCGGCCCCCAGATTCGAGCGCACCTGAGCCATCTCGGGGTGCTTTTGCAGAAAGCGCCGGTAGCCTTGAATCGCTCCGGCGTAGTCCCCTGACTGATGCAGCTTCAGAGTTGCGTTCAGATCCGCAAGGTCGGGATTCGACTGCGCCCGGCACAAACCTGCGCAACAGAGAACCAGCAAACAATACACCCGCACGTGGAACATTATCTCCCGATAGACAAAAAAGAGGCAGGCCGGTGGGCCTGCCTCTTCTCTCTTTCGCGGACTTCGGTTCGAAGATCCGAAATCAGAACGTATACTTCAAGGCGAGCTGGATGATGCGGTGGCCAGTCTTCCACTGCGCGTACCCGAAGCTGGGATTACTCAACTTGCCGTTGGCGTCAAAGCTCAGGTTCAGGTTGTTGTCGCCATTGATGAACGATGTCAGCGGGTGATTCAGGAAGTTGTTGGCCTGGAAGCGGAACTGAAGTTTCTGCCGCTCGGTGATCCTGAAATCCTTGAACAACGTCAGATCCTGATTGAAGAATGCGGGTCCTTTGATGTACGGCATGACAAAGGATCCGTTATGGCCCGGCGTGGGCATCGCGAAACAATTGCCGTTAATGAACTGATTCGGCGCCAGATTCGCGGTCGGATTGCAGGTGAGCACTGGCTGCATGTTGATATCCGGCGTGCCGTTGATGAGTACCGAACTCGCGCCCGTGGTTGACGTCAGGACCGTACCCTCCGGCAACTTCGTTCCCGCGGGAATGCTGCCGGAGATATTAAAGTTGGAACTGACCGCCGCCTGCAGGTCGACGCCGCTCTGGAACTGGCTGATGCCCGAGAGTCTCCAGCCGTTGAGAGTCTCCTTCACGAAGCCGTTGCCATTCTTCGGCCCCGGCAACTCGATCACATACGCGATGTTGAAGATGTGTGTGCGATCGTTTGGCAGGATGCCGTAGTTGTTCGCCAGATTCGTAGGATCGCCTGTCGCCGAACCGCTTTCACCTCGAATACCGAGTGCCTTGCTGAACGTGTAGTTCGCCAGGAAGGTGATGCGGCCGGACTGCTTGTTCCAGCTCGTCTGCATCGAATTGTAGTTCGAGTACATCTGGTGGTTCGTAACCTTAATCGTCTGATAAAGGTTGTACGGCCGCAGAGCGTCGGTTGCGCTGCTGGGCGGCGCGGTTCCGTTGGTCGTAAAGAAGCCCGGGATCTTGAAGACCGTCCCATACCCGAGATCATTGATCTGGCCAAAGTTATTATTCCAGTTGCTCAGGTAATCGCTCTTGTTCCCGACATAAGCAACTTCGAAGAGCGACTGCCAAGGCACGCGCTGCGAGACGGTGAAGCTGTAGCTCTGTGTGCGCGGCTGCTGGTCGTCCTTGGGATCGAGAACATTGATGCCGCCGGGGCGCACAAAACTCGCCGAGATGTTTCCGATATCACTGAAACCAACATTGCTGGCGGTGTAGCCGTAGACCCCCTGCGACGGGTTCAACGCGCCGGCCTGAACGTTCTGTTCGTCGTGGAAGTGATAGAGGCCATAGCCACCGCGAAGCACAGTCTTGCCCGTGCCGAAGACATCCCACGCGAAGCCGGCGCGCGGCGCAAAGAACAAAGCGCGCGACGGAGCGCCCGAGAGCGGAACACTGGAATCTTTCGAATGCCACAGGACGCCCGTCAGATCGGTGGACGCCGCGTTGGGGTTGTACTTCGAGGGATCGAAGATCGCCAGTCCGTTGCCCCGGTCGTCAACCCATGGTCCAAAGTGCGACATGCGCACGCCGTAGTCGATCGTCAGGTGCTTCGTGATCTTCCATGAGTCCTGCCCATAAAACTCGATCGGCTGGTAATGCATGATGATCAGCACGTCCTTGTTGGTCTCGGTGTACTGGGCCATGTTGCCAGTCAGGAGATCCGCGTAGGAGTTGCCGGTCGTATTGCCGCCCCAGTTAGCGAAGATCAACTCGCCATTCGCCTGGTTATTCGACGGCTGATTGTTGCTGGTTTTTTCCCAATAGAAGCCGAACTTCGCTGTGTGGGTTCCCCAGACTTTCGACAGGTTGTCCGCAATTGTCGGCAGCGTCTTCTTCGCGTAAAGGGAACCGGTGAGTTGGAAGCCGGACGGCTGAATCATATTGGCAAAACCGCTGCCCCAGCCAGTCATCGCCGGGATTTCGTTAGTGGTAGCGCCGAAGATGGTCTTGAATGAGGTGCCGAGCGCGGCCGGGTCTACTTTCGACGGATCTTCGAAAGAGTTTTCGAGGTCGAGCAACGTCCAGGTGAAGATGAACTCGTTCGTCATCGTGGGGCTGAACACCTTGGTCAGGTTGACAGAGATCGAGTCGGACTTGTTTCCGGCCAGCAGGCGCGTTGGATACGGTACCGTCGGCGCCGGTCTCCACCACAGCGTATCGGTGAAGTACGCCGTATCGCTCTGTTTGTTGTAGCTGAAGAACAGTTTTGTGTTTTCGTTGATGGCCCAGTCGACGCGCGGACGGAACTGATACGCGTTCTGCGGCTTGGTCGAGACCCCGACATAGTTATAGCCCGCGCCGATGCCAGCCGAATTGGCGTTAGGCTCGGGGTACAGGTTCATCAGTTTCTGTCCGATCGGGCTGATCAGGCTCTGGGGCACGATGCCGCCCGGGAAGTTCGGGGCGTTTGAAATACCGCTCCCGATGTTTCCACCCTTCGGCTGAAGCGCGTCGAGAGAGGCCTGGCTGAAGTTGCCCTGCCGCATCGCATCGGTCGGAGTGAACGCCTGATACGTACCGTTGTCGACGGTTTGGTTGAAGTATTCGTAAGCAACGAAGAAGAACAGTTTGTCGCGATTGCGGTTGAAATGGGTGTGGGGCAAGAGAACCGGGCCGCCGATGTTGCCGCCCGGGTAGATGTAGCGAGTTTGTGGCGCCGCCGCTCCCAGGAGCTTGTTCAAGGCGTCATTCGCGTTCATCGACGCGTCGCGGGCATATAAATAAGCTTGCCCGTGGAACGCATTCCCGCCCTGCTTGCCGACGCCGGAAATCACGACGGGCCCTTTCTGCGAGTCAGCGCCGAAGTTCGAGGTGCTGACCTTCAGTTCCTGGGTCATATCCACGTTCAGATCGACCGCCTGACCGCAGTTGCAGCCAGGGTCGATGACGTGAGCGCCATCTGAGGTAATGTCAAGAGCTCCGGTGCGCTGGCCGTTGGGCGCAAATGAACCGATCGGCCCTGACCCGGTCCCGTGAACTTCGCCGCTGAATCCGGCGCCGTTCTGGGTACCACCGGTAATGGCCATTCCCGGGAGAATCTTGATGAACTCGGCCGCGTTGCTTCCGACGATGGCAATGTTTTGGAGTTGTTTCTCGCCGATGACCGCAGACTTCTCGCCGGAATCCACAGGCGTGACATCCGCCGCCTGAGCGGTAACTTCGACCGTCTCCGTCGTGGCGCCGACTTCAAGAACGATGTTCAGGTTGCGCTTGTCGCTCGCGTCGAAGTGGATACCCTTCTGCTCGAAGACCTTGAAACCCTGCGCTTCTGCTGTCACCGTGTAGTCGCCCGGCTGGACGGCTGTGATCGAAAAATAACCTTCTGAGTTGCTGACTGTGCGGCGCGTGTCGCCGCTCAGTTCGCTCTTCATATGTACCGTCGCATTCGGCACCACGGCGCCGCTGGCGTCGGCAACAGTCCCCGTCAATGTGCCCGTTACGTTCTGTGCGGCCAGCGGAACCGCCGAAGCCGCCAGAGTGATCAGGGCGATCGCGGTGATTTGCCATGATGCTCGGGTCTTTATATAAGCAGACATGAACTTGGTAGGTCTCCCCTTAGAGCTTTTCGCTCGATTCAAGTACACTGATCGCGCGAGTAGTATGAATCGTATATGGACTCTGCGGGGGGATGAAGTTACCACCAGTTACCGTAACAATGGGTGGGCCAGGAACTGTAAATACCCGATGTACCAAGGACGTACGCGACGTTGCATTGGATTTTTCCACTACTTCTGATACAATCCGCCCACAGGTAATCAATTGATTCAGGGTGATCAGCCGCCGTGGGCTGAAGAGCGACGCGAACTTGCCGCGGTTCTCAGTTCGCCGGGATTTGCGCGTTCGACGCGCATGGAGAAGCTCCTCTCCTATTTATGTGAGCGGTACTTTGCGGGCGAGTCGGATCAGATCAAGGAGTACAACATCGGCGTCGAGGCGCTCGGACGCAGGGAGACATTTGATCCGACCGACGACGCCATCGCGCGCGTTGAGGTTCACCGCCTGCGCCGCAAGCTTAGGGAGTATTACGAGGGCGATGGCGCGAAGCATCCCCTGCGCATCTCGATCCCGACCGGTTCCTATGCGCCAGCGTTTGTTCGGGTTCCGTCGGCGGAGGTCCCCGGCGCCGGCAGCTCCGGAGCTCTCACGATCGATTCGGAACGTGTGGTTGCCTTACCACCCGCCGTCTATTCTGCAATTCCCGCCGCTTCCGCGCAACTTCCCGCCGCATCGCCGGCCCCCGCCCCGCTCCAGCGATTTCGGCGCGCTCGCGTAACCGCTCTGGTACTGGCAGTTTTGGGAGTCACAGTGTTCGCGGTGGTGCCGCTCCTTTCACGATCCGGCGCGACAAAGGTAAAGGCTATGGATCCCGCTACAGCCGCTCCGATAGCTGGTGTGGCGCAAGGATCCGATATCCTCATCCTATGCGGCCAGACCCGGCAGCATGTGGACAAGCTGGGTCGAACCTGGGGCCCGGACCGGTATTTCCAAGGCGGCGACACCTTTGATGTTCAGCGCCAGTATTTCGCGCGCAGCGAGGATGCCACGCTGTTCCAGCACGGGCGAAGCGGGAAGTTCTTCAGCTACGACATTCCGCTAAAGCCCGGCTCGTGGGAACTGCATCTTTATTTTTCCGAAACGAACTATGGTCCCGGCACCTCGCAGGGCGGTGGCGAAACCAGCCGCATGTTTAATGTGGATGCGAACGGGGTCAGTCTTCTCACCGGTTTCGACATTCTGAACGACGCTGCCGGTCCCTTCGTGGCGGACGAACGCGTCTTTAGAGACATAGGCCCCGGTCCCGACGGCTATCTTCACCTCAAGTTCACGGGGCTTCTGGACGCAGCCCAGGTTAACGCTATCTCTTTGGTCCCGGCGCCTGCGCATCGCGTGAACCCCGTGCGGATGATCGTGCAGGATGTCTCATATACGGACTCCAAAGGGCGCGTCTGGTCGTCGGACAATTACTTCGTCGGTGGGCGCAAGCCATACCGGACGCCGGTCATACGCGATACTCCCGATCCCCAGCTCTTTGACAACGAACGCTTCGGCAACTTCAGCTACAGCATCCCCGTAGCGCAAGGGACATACGAGGTCAATGTCTATGCCGCCGAGACCTATTGGGGGCCCGAAACCGCTCCGGACGGAGCGATTGGAAAGCGTATCTTCGACATATACTGCAACGGAATTGCGCTGGGGCGACATGTCGATATTTTCAGGATGGCGGGCTTCAGCCGGGCACTCGTGCTGCATTATCCGGGCTTGCGGCCCAATGCGCAGGGCAAGCTGCTGCTCTCCTTCGTTCCGGAAGTCAACTACGCGACGATTTCAGCGCTGGAAATCCTGAACACCGGCGATTAGCGATTACTCCACGTTTACGAACGCGTGTTCGCTGGCCGATGCGCCGTCCTGCCGAACTATGGCGCGGATTTCGTATTGCCCCGGCTTAAATGCCTCGAGGGGTGATGACGCGATATAGGGAATCTTCCCGCCTTTGGCAGAGGGCAGTTTGGGCTCCGCGCGTCCGACCACCTTATCGTCCTGCAGGAACTCCAGGGTCAAGGCGGGATCCGATTTAGCGCCTGATGCCGGGTAGACCGTGAAATAGAAGGAGAGGGCTCCGCCCGCCTCGCGCTTTACTGTTTCGTCCAGCGCGGGCGTAACCTTGCCTCCATCGAACACGAAGGGGTCGCTCGAATCGGGCTGGGCTGGAGGCGCCGACGGAGGCGCAACGCTCCGAACCAGCGAGATGCCACTGATGGCCGGACCCTTGGCTGATGGTGGAACGATAACGGCTGCTTTCTTAACGCTGGCTTTACCGGAGTTGCTGTCGAACACCACGGTCTCCAGCGTGTAGCGACCCGCCGGGAGCGAAACCCTTTGCGTGTAGATAAAGCGGCCGGCACGGAACGCGTCAATCCGATCGATCGGTCCCTGGCGGGGGACATCCTGGCTCACTCGTTTCTCGATCGCTCCCTGCTGATTGCGGAATATGGCCATCACCGAAAAGTGAACCCGGTAAGCCTTCGCCGCTTCATCCTTATCGAACTGAATGCCTTCGAGAGGGACTTCAATGACTACGCTGCCTTCGGGAGCGCCGGTGGCGTCCTGGAATCGCACGTCCGAAGCCCGAAACGGAATCGCTTTGGGCAACGGATTGGCGTTGACGGCGCTCATCATAGACATCTCCCAGGGTGCTACGGCGCGCCCCTGTGAGTATGGCAGCGCGTAATAACCGCTTCGCGTCTGAATGCGCGCATCCGACCGGTTAACCTTAACAACAATCTTCCGGAAGCTGCCATCGAACTTTTCGATTGCGGGCGTATAGGAGATTTCGTAATGAGTGTCGATATCCTCTGCTACCCGGCGCAGTTGGCCCTTCAGGTCGTTGTTGTTGGCGATCAGGAAACCGCCGGTATGCTCGCTCAGGTCCGCCAGCGAATTCTGGGAGTTCGCGCGAATGGATTCCTCACTGCGGTCGCCCGCAGTGGCTTGATCACGGGTAACAGGTCCGCTCCGCTGAGTCTGCATGGAACGGCTGGAACTAACCGACTGCGATAGCAGCGAGCCACCCGCCGCGTTCTGCGAAAAGGTGGTGAGGCCCCTGGCGTCGATCCCGTAAACGCTCACGTTGAACCGATTGGCCGCTCCGATGACGCTTTCCAGATCGTTTTTGTAGTCCGGCGGGACGTACATGCCCTCCGTGAAGTACAGGACCGTCTTGCGGCCGGGCAGCCGGTATTGTTCCTGAATCAGCGACTTCAGCGCATAAATCGTGCTGCGCCCCGCCTGCGTGCGGTCGAGCGTCTGATTGAGTTGCAGCATATTGAGCGTCATCTGCGCCATCGCCGCCGCCGCCGCGGCCCCGCCGTCGGGCGCGCCGTTAGAGTTTGTCGGAATGGTCGCCCCTGCCGCGGCCATTGTGGATTCGACCTTGAGTTCCTCCTCGATCTGGTCTGACTCGCTCTTGTAGAGGGAAGAAGACGTCGAGACCACGCGCGCGACGGCCTTCCGAATCTTGTCCCGGTCGTTCGTGTACTGCTGCAGGATGCTGAGTCGCTGATCGATCGAAAACACCGCAAACAGGAGGTTCGGGGAGTTGTCGGCGTTGAGCAATTCATCCACTGCCTTAGTGGCCGTCACGCGCGCTTCGGGCCCTAAACGCTCGAAAGCGAGCGTTACCAGACGAATCTGTCTTAGGGGATCGACTACGGCGATCGCCGGGGCGACTGTACCGCCCGCGGAGGGGGAAGAAGGCGCGAGCGCTTCGGAACCCGATACGAACCGGAACGCCTTGATCGACTGAGGCGCGCCCGCATCCGTGATCTCGAAATCGGAGGCCTTCAGGTCTTTAATCTGCCTGCCGTGCTTGTCACGGACCACCACATCCAGAAGAACCTCCTGCGAGGTGGTCGTGAGGGTCGTATCGCCACTGGCCGACTGCTGCGCTTCCGCCGGCGGAGGAGGCGCTATGCCGCTAAGCAGCAATATCAAAAAGGACGAGGCGGCGAGGCGATAAAAGCGCATCGTCAAACATAATGTCACGTTCCGCCGGTAGAGGCGACGAAAAATACGCGACTAAAATAGGAGCCACGCAGGTTCACAAAAGCCCGTGGAGCCATGATCGGAATCTTCAGAGAAACCCAGGCCGCGCCCCGACCCGACACTAAGTCGCAGTCGCCGCTGACCAGGCAGTCGATGCTCGAGCAGGTGGAGCGCATTGTCGCCAGCCCGCTGTTTCGGAACAGCAAACGGTACACCGGCCTCCTGAGATACGCGGTCGAACAAAAGCTCGAAAGCCGCACGGATCTTCTGAAGGAACGTTTGCTGGGTATCGAGGTCTTCGGGCGCGACGCCGATTACGATACGAATCACGATCCGGTCGTCCGCACGTCAGCGGTCGAGATTCGCAAGCGTCTTGCTCAATATTACGAGGATCCCGACCACTCCGGCGAGATTCGGATCACCCTGCCTGCCGGCTCGTATACCCCGGAGTTCTCTATTGCGGATCTACCCGCTCAGCAAACGGCGGCGACCGGCCGGGCTCTTCGAAAACGATCGTATTTCCTGCCCACCGCCGTCATCAGCTCAACGATTGTTCTGGTGGTGGTCGCTCTGATTTACGCAAAACCTTCTTCGGCGGTGGATCAGTTCTGGCTGCCGGTTCGCGACGCGGCCGCTCCCATTCTGTTCGGGGTATCGGGTGGCCCAAGGCAAGGCCCTTCGGCATCAAATGAGCCGCCCAAAACGCTTTCAGAAATGTTCCGAACCCGGGAGGACTATGTTCCTTTTGGAGACGTCTCCGCCCTGGTTGATCTCGCGGGATATATGAGGGCGCGCGGAAAGCCCTATCGTCTTCAATACATCTCGGCCGTGACGTTTCAGGATCTTAAAGTCGGACCGGCAGTCTTCATCGGCCCCACCGCGCGCTGGTTTGAGCAACTCGCTACGGGAACGCGCTACTCCGTGCAACGTGACGACGCCGTGACGAAGACCTGGATCAGCGACCGGCAGAACGCGGCAAGCCGGATCTGGTCGGCGAATGTGGACGCCCCGGCAGCGAGCAGCGCCGACACCTACGCACTGGTCACGCGGATTCGGATCGAATCCACGCGCCAGATTCTGGTGAGCATCGCCGGACTATCGCCGTACGCAACAAGCGCCGCCGGTGAGTTGCTCTCCGACCCTCAGTACCTCGCCGAATACGCGCGCCGCGCGCCGCGAGACTGGGCGAGGCGCAACCTGCAGCTCGTGATCGCGACGCGGCGCGTCGGCACAACGCCGGGAGCTCCGAGAATCGTCGCCGATTACATCTGGTAGCTCCAGACTGGCTTAAAAATACAGTTTCATAGCCAGTTGCATCTGCCGCGGCGTGTTCGCTTGCGCGGTGACCACGCCGAAGGCGGACGATCCCACTACCGTGTTCGGCGCCGCAAACTGCGGGTGATTCAACGCATTGAACGCCTCGGCGCGAACCTCGAGCAGGGACCCCTCTCGCAGCGGCAGGCGGAACTGCTTGAAAAGAGAGAGGGCCGAGGTCGCGGTGCCGGGCGCGCGCGCCGTCGAGATCTCGCGCGGGGCATTTCCGACCGTGAACGGAGCCGGCGTGACGGCGTTTTGAGGATTGGCGAAATAAGAGGTCAGCCAGTTGGATCCATCGTTTCGCGTCAACGGACCTATCAGATTAGGCCTCTGCGCGCCATACGTCGGCAGTGGTCGTGAGTTACTCACCGAAAGCGCTATGGGAATTCCGTCGTCGAATCGCCAGATCCCGTTAGTCTGCCACCCGCCAAGGAACGCATCCACGAAACCGTTCCAGTTGTTGCCCCAGTGTTTTCCCTTTCCGAAGGGCAACTGGTATGTGTACGAAAACTGCAGCACCTGCGGAATGTCGAATTGCGAAACCGCTCTCTCGAGGTACCGGCGATTCGGATCCTGCAGGCTGGTGGCGCCGCCGAGCCAGGTCGTACAACCGCAGGCCACAGAGGAATTATCGAGTGATTTGGAAAATACGTAAGTGGCCAGCAGTTGAAGTCCGTTCGAAAAACGCTTCTCCGCTTTGACCTGCAGAGCGTGGTAAATGGAGTCCGCCATCGGCGGATCGGGCCCGCTGAAGCCGGTGTATTGGGGGTAAGGCAGCAGCAATTGATACTGCTGTACCGTCTTAGTGGAAAGGGAACTCGCAGGATTCGTGATCAAACCATAGAACGGATTTGCGACGAACGAATTGAGCTGCGTGATTTGGCTCGCGCTTAAGGTCTCGACCCACGGGCCGAGATAGTTGAGGGAACCCGCGCCGCCGAAATACAGATGCGTTCCTTTCGTGCCCACATAGTTCGCGTCGATCAGAATTCCCTTGAACTCGCGCTGTAGCCCGAAATTCCACGTCTGGATATAAGGCGTGTTGTTCCACGTCTTGATGGGACCGCTGACGCCGAGTCCCACACGGGTCAGCAAACCTTGCGAACTGCCCGGAGGAAGCTGGACGCCTGCAGGATAAGGATTAGAGATACGGCTATAAGGCGTTGCGCCGTCGTTGTTGAACGTCGTCAGCAGCGGCGTGTTCCAGTTGAAGGCGTTGAAGCCCCCGTTTCCCGTACCGGATGCGGCGCCTTTGATGGGATCGAAGAATATGCCGTATCCGGTCCGGATCACGACGTTTCCGAGCGTCCGGTAAGCCAGTCCAACGCGCGGCCCGAAGTTCACCGGATCGACGTTATAAGGGGCGCGGTCGCTGTCGCTGGCGAAAACCAGGCCGCCTTTGAGTTGAGGCAGCCCCGGGACCTGCAGCGGCGAGGTCACATTGGGGTCGATCCAACTCTGGCGGTTATACCGTTCGGTTCGCGGCAGGGTCAGCTCATACCGAAGCCCGAGGTTGACGGTGAGCCGATCGTTCACCCGCCAGTTATCCTGGGCGTACCACGCGTGTGCGAAATTCTGCGTCGTGACCGCCACATCCACCTGATAGCCGCTGCCGCCCTGCGGAAATCCGATCAACAGGGAAGCCAGCGGGTCGCCGCCAGTGCCGCTCGCCGGCGTTTGAGACGTACCCGTTTGTGAGAAGCTGAACTGGCCTTCCGGATAGCTCACCTGCAAAAAGCTGACGATATGCAGCCGGCCTTCATAGCCGAATTTCAGATCATGCTTGCCGCGAATCTTGTCCAGACTCACGTTGAGGTCGTGCGTATCAAGCGGGTAGTGCAGAATGGAGAACGTCTGCGACCCGAGGTTCTGTCCACTGACGGACTGATATCCGTTACCGAACGTGATGTTCGGAGTCGCGACGTAGCCGGAAGTCAGAATATACTGCGGCATCCCCAGCGTAGTGACCGGGCTGAAGTCGCTGAAATCCTGGGCTACGCCGCCCGTAAAGGAAAAACTGCGCACATAGCCATAATTAACGTTCAGGATTAGTGTCGGGCTGAACGTATGGTTATAACCAATCGATGTGGAAATCGCGTAGCTGTTGTTCGGTCCCTGCGTGCAGGGATCCGCGACGTTGCCGAAGCAGTTGCCCCCGTGGCTGTCGCCCTGCGCGCGAGAGAACCGACCAGTCAGCAGGCTGGCGTCGCTCAGCCTGTGGTCGACTTTGACGTCGAACCGGTGATCGCTGCTCGTGCCAAGCGTGCTGCCGATCCAGTTATTCAGTGGATTGTAGGCTGCAGTCCCCACCGCGACATTTGGCATCGGGAAGTACTGCATCATCTTCAGCGCCACGGGATCGATCAGATTACCCGGGCGGGCCGGCAATTGATACGGCGTTCCCACCAGATTGGGATTACCGCGGCTCTCGTAAGTGGCAAGGTTGTTAAACGGAACAAACTGGCTTCGAACCGCGCCTCCCAGACTGCTGCTGTAAGTACTCGTCATGGGATCCCAGATTTGCCCCGCGGCCTTGCTGCACATTCCGGTGGAATCGAACACCCCGCCGTTACGCGCGCAGAGTTCGCCGAAATCGCCCTGGCGTTCCGCCGCGCTCGGAACGCCGGCGCGCGCCGTGCCGCCATTCCTGCTGATGGTCCCTTGGTAGTCCACGAAGAAGAAAGTCTTGTCCTTGCGAATCGGTCCGCCGAAGGTGCCCCCGAACTGGTTCCGTTTCGAAGGCGCGATCGCAATGCGGTTCTGATTGTTGAACCAGTTATTCGCGTTCAGATCCGAGTTCTGCAGGAATTCATACAGGCTGCCGTGGAATTGGTTGGTGCCGGACTTGGTAATAACGTTAATTACCGTATTTCCGCCGAAGCCGATTTCCGCGCTGTAGGTGTTCTGCTGAACGTTGAATTCCTGTACCGCGTCCACGGGGGGCGTATAAAGAGCCGTTGTGATGCCGCCATTGTTCTCCTGATCTGTCTGGCTCGCGCCGTCCATCACGATATCGGCTGTGGAATTCCGGCCGCCGTTCGAGACGAAATTCACGGCGCTCTGGTTCAGGCCGAAGGTCCCTCCGGGCGGCTGCGTGACTCCCGGCGCCAGTTGCGTCAGGTTGAAGACTGACCGGCTGGTGAGCGGCAGGTCGTTGATGAACTTCTGATTGACGAGTTGCCCTGTGGACGCGTCCTGCGTCTGAACGAGCGGCGCGGTGGCGGTTATCTCCACCCTCTGTTGCGCGCCCGCCAGTTCGAACGTTATGTTCGCCTCTGCGTTCTGGCCTACAGTGAGCACGACATCCGGCCGCGTATAAGTGCGCATGCCGCTGAACTCAGCCTGAAGCGTGTATGTGGCGGGCGCGAGGTTCCGGAGCACGTAGCGGCCGTCCTGCTCGGTTTTCGTCGTGAACTTGAATCCTTTGTTCTGATCCGTCAGCGTGACCGACGCGCCGGGCACGACTGCGCCCGCGGGATCTGTTACCACGCCGGTCAGGGTGCCGCTATATACCTGCGCCGACACTGCCCGAACTCCCAAAAGAGCGCATAGCAGAACGAACGCGGAATGGAGAATCAGTTGTTCGATTTTTCGCATATGTGTCACCTTTTATCCGTGACGCAGAAAGAATTTCCGGCTATGGCGAATGCTTTTCCGGACTCGCGCGACAAACTGGCCGCATTTTATCCCTATGGATGAACCGAAAACAAGGCGAAACAGGCGCATTGTGTGCGGCGGCTTACCGCGTCGCATCCGGCTTCTTTTCGGTATATACTGCGAACCAGCGTTCGACCGAGCGCGACCGGTCTACGGCCTTGCCCGAACGCGAGGAGGTGTCCTATGCGAACTCGGGTGGTCCTCTCCATCGCAGCGATGGCCCTCTGCGGCGCCGCGTATCGCATCATCACGGTCAATACCGCGCACGCCCAGCAGAATCTCGGCATCAAAGTCAAACCAGTCGATATCGGCGGCGTAGTCGCGAGCGCCAACGGCCCCGAAGCCGGCGTCTGGGTCATCGCCGAAACCACGGACCTGCCGACTCGCTATATCAAGGAAGTCGTCACTGACGATCGTGGCCGTTTCCTCATTCCCGATCTGCCCGCTGCCCGCTATTCGGTCTGGGCCCGCGGCTACGGACTTGTGGATTCGCCCAAAATCGATGCGCGCCCCGGGAATCAGATCAACCTCAAGCCCACTGTCGCGCCCGACGCGAATAGGGCCGCTCATTATTACCCCGCGAATTACTGGTACGCCATGCTCAAGGTTCCGAGCGCCAACGAATTTCCCGGAACCGGCCCTTCCGGTAATGGAATTTCGCCCAATATCAAATCCCAGGGCCAGTGGATTCACCTCATTAAGACGGATAGCTGCGAATCCTGCCATCAGCTCGGCAACGAATACACCCGCACCATCCCGTCTATGTTCGCCAACCTCGATTCACCAGCTCAGGCCTGGGCGCGCCGCGTGCAATCCGGGCAGGCCGGCAACGCTATGGTGGGCGGACTCAACCAGCTCGGTCCGCAACGGGCGACAGCCGAGTTTGGCGCCTGGACTACGCGCATCGCAAAGGGCGATTTGCCAACCGAAAAGCCGCCTCGCCCGCGCGGCGTCGAGCGTAACGTCGTCATCACCCAGTGGGACTGGGCAGACCCGAAGACCTATCTGCACGACGAGATCGCCACCGATAAGCGCAAGCCGACCGTCAACGCGAATGGTCTGATCTACGGATCGCCCGAGGAGAGCAGCGATGATCTGCCGGTGCTCGATCCCGTACGCAACACCACCAGCCGCGTGAAAGTTCCCTATCGCGACCCTGACACGCCAGGCCAGCCCAAACCTCTTCAGCCCTCGCCGTTCTGGGGCGACGAGTCGATCTGGGATAGCCACACCACCGTTCACAACCCGATGTTCGACGAGCGCGGGCGCGTCTGGCTCACAGCGCGTATCCGCGCCGCCGAGAATCCGTCGTTCTGCAAAACCGGCTCCGCGAATCCCTCTGCCGCTGTCACACCCCTCGACCGCTCGGGCCGTCAACTCGCCGTCTACGATCCGTCGACCGGCAAAACCGACATGATCGACACGTGCTTCATGACCCACCATTTGATCTTCGCCAGCGATGCGAACAACACGCTTTGGACCAGCAGCGGGGGCGGCGGCGGCGTGGTCGGCTGGCTGAATACGAAGACGTGGGACCAGACGCATGACGCCGCGAAGTCTCAGGGCTGGACCGCTCTTGTCCTCGATACGAACGGCAACGGAAAGCGCGACCCGTATCTCGATTCCGAGCAGAAGGTACTCACCGCCCCGAGCGGCGAAAGCCTTGGCGTTTCACCCGCTCTGGACAAGACCGCTGGCCGTGAGCGCGATACCCGCCTTAACGCCGCGTTCTACGGACTCGCCGTCGCTCCTGACGGTACGGTTTGGGGCAGCGTTCTCGGTTTCCCCGGCGGGCTGGTTCGTCTCAACCCCGGTCCCGACCCGGCGCACACGGCGCTCGCGGAGTATTACGAAGTCCCGTGGAACAATCCCAAAGCGCGCGTACAGGGCTTTTCGCCCCGCGGCATGGATGTCGATGGCAACGGCGTCGCATGGGTAGCGCTGGGAAGCGGCCACCTGGCCAGCTTCGATCGCCGCAAGTGCAAAGGCCCGCTCAACGGTCCTTCGGCCACGGGCCAGCATTGCCCGGAAGGCTGGACTCTCTATCAAACGCCCGGACCGAACTTCGTCAACGCCGCATCGAGCGGCAGCGCCGATTCACATTACTACGATTGGGTGGACCAGTTCGATACCCTGGGCCTCGGGAAGAACACCCAAATCGCGACCGGCAACGGGTCCGATTCCCTTCTGGCGCTTGTGAAGGGCGAATTCGTCATCCTGCGCGTCCCTTATCCGATGGGCTTTTTCGCGAAAGGCATGGACGGCCGCATCGACGATGCGAAAGCCGGCTGGAGAGGAAAAGGGCTTTGGACTACCTGGGGTACCCGGACTCCGTTCCACAGCGAAACCGGAAAGGGCACAACCAGCAAGGTCGTCCGTTTCCAGGTCCGCCCGGATCCGCTTTCGGACTGACTGAATGGCCCTTGTCTGATCGATGCCACAGTCCTCGTACGGTAGCGTTACGTGCTCTAAACTCAACTAAACAAAAAGCTATTCCAGAAATTTCTCCCGCTACCGTACGAGTGTTGCGCACCCTTTTTGAATGTCTGTAGCCTGATTCGTCTGGGCGCGAGAGCGCGATAAGGCGACATGATCAGGACACTCAAAACCACTGCGATGCTTGCGACAGCTTGTGCGGCCTTTGCCCAGCAGCCGCCAGGCGCGCCTCCCGGCGGAGGGGGCGGCCGCGGTTTCGGCGGTCCGCCGCTAACACTGGACTTTAACGATGACACCGGCTTTACCCAAATCTTCGACGGCAAAACGCTCAACGGGTGGGACGGCGCGCCCGATCTCTGGAGCGTCGAGGACGGCGCGCTCGTCGGCTTATCCTGTCCGGACAAACCCGCCGGTACGACATTCATCATCTATAAAAGCGCCGAACCCGCCGACTTCGACCTGAAGCTGGAACTCAAGCTCGAATCCGGCCGAGGCAATTCCGGCATTCAATACCGCAGCCGTCAGGAGGAACCAAGCGCGAACTTCGGGCTCGGGCGTGGCGGCCCCGGTCGAGGTCGCGGCGGACCTGGACGCGGACCCGGCTTCGGCTCTGCGAACAACGAGCCGTTCGCCCCCTGCGCTGGCCGCATCGCACCCGAGGGCGCATCTCCCGCCGCCGGATTTCCCGGAGGCGGAGCCTACACCAAGTGGAACGTGAAGGGCTATCAGTTCGATATCGGCGCACGCGCCTGGGGAAACATGTGGGAGGGCGGCCGCTTCCCCGGGGAACGCGGCACGGTGGCGACGGCCGGGCAAGTGGTTCTCCTTCATCCCGGCCAGCCGAACAAAACCCTCATCGGAACGACGGCGCCTAGTGATGAACTTCAGCCCGTCATTAAGCAGGACGACTGGAATCAGATTGAGATCGTCGCGCGCGGCAAGACATTCACGCACGTGATCAACGGGCGCGTCTTCAACGTGACCATAGACGATGACGATTCTATGCGTCCCGCCAAAGGCATCATCGCGATCCAGATGGAAGGAACCAATATGAAAGTCCTCGCCCGAAACATCTGGCTCAGGGCGTTGTGAGGAAAAGACTGAAATGCGAATCCACCGACTTCTGATCGCGGGCGCCGCCTTGGCCATGATCGGCTGCTGTGCTCTGGGATGGGCCGCCGATTATCTCGCGGACGGCGGCGACCCCGGGCGCACCGGCTGGATCAAAACCGAAAAGGTCTTCAACACAACGAATGTGAAGAACATGAAGCTGCTGTGGAAGATCAAACTCGACAGCAAGCCTCGCGAGATGCACAACCTCTTTCCGCCCCTCGTGGTGGAGAACGTGACCACCTCATCCGGCAGCAAGGAGGTCGCGGTTGTCGCGGGCATATCCGACGACCTCTGGGGCATTGATACGGCCACCGGCGCCCAGATCTGGCACAAGCACTTCGACAGTACTTACACGCCGCCGCCTCCCGGCCAAGCTGGTCGCGGCGGTCAGGGTGGAACGCTGTGTCCCGGCGGTCAATTAGCGACTCCGACGGTTGGTCCTGGCGCCAGTCCGGGCAAATACAACGCATACGCAATCTCATGGGACGGGCGTCTGCGCGAGATCAATGTCGCCGATGGCGAAGACCTCGCGCCGCCCGAGAACTTCATGCCGCCAAACACCAAGCCCTGGTCGCTCGGCTTAAGAGATGGCTTCCTCTGGACTGCGATCTCACAAGGCTGCGGAGGCCGGCCGTTCTCCTTCTTTACTTACGACCTGAAGACCCGCAAGGCCAGCGCCTTCCTTCCCATGGGCGGAGGGCTTTGGGGAAGGCGCGGCGTTGCTATCGACGAAAACGGCGTCGGCTACATGGGCACGGGCGATGGGCCTTACTACCCCGAAAACAAAAACCTCGGTAACGCGATTGTTTCTGTCAAGCCGGACGCCAATTCGCAGCTTCAATTGATCGGATACTTCGCGCCCCCCAATGTGAAGTGGCTTTGGCATCGCGATCTCGATATCAACGTCAGCCCCATCGTGATGGACTACAAGGGCAAGCATCTGCTCTTCGGCACAAGCAAGGAATGCCGCATCTGGCTCGTGGATCGCGACGTCATGAACACGACCGAACTCGGTCCTCAGCACATGCAGATGCTCGATCAGACTCCGTTGATCTGCAACGAATCCGCGAGGTTCGATGCCGCTGGTCCGTGGGGCGCGATGGCTGCATGGGAAGATCGCGCCGGTCAGTTGTTTATCGCAGTGCCCTTTCTCGGACCGCTGGCATCGAACTTCCATGCGCCGGTCCAGATCGGCAAGCCAGTCCTTGGCGGAGTGGCGACCTTCCGCGTTGAGCAGAATAACGGGAAGTGGCATATGGCCCCGGTCTGGACCTTCGGCGATGTCGATCAGGGTGACGAGGCCCTTTACGTAAACGGAATTCTCTTCGTGAACGCAGCCGGTGAGGATACCTATCAGCAGCAGCCGGATCGTTCATGGGATGAAGCGCCTTATGTGACGGTCGAAGGCCGCGGCTCCGGAACCCACATTGCGAACTCGCGCCGCGCCTCCATTCACGCGCTCGACGCGGCGACCGGCAAGCTGCTCTGGTCGAGCGGCAATCAGATCACCTCGTGGAACCACGGCAGCGGCATGACGGCAGTGAACGGCAAGGCTTATATCGGGACCTTCGATGGCTCTCTCTATTGTTTCGGCGTGGAGCAGAGCAAATGACGAAGCGCACGATCCTGTTCGCCGCGCCGCCGATTGTCGCCGCTGCTTTGCTCTACGCGCAGGCTCAGCAGAGCGCTCCGCCGAATGCCGACACCGCCGCAAGGGCCGCGGCGCCCGCTCCCGGGTTCATGTTCGGTCGCGGTGGCGGCGGATGGCTTGCGCCGCGCGGCGATGCCCAACGCTCGGGCTCAATCAAAGAGGACGCCCTGCTCTCTCCCGAAACCATGGCGCGCCCCGGCTTCGAACTGCAGTGGAAACATAAGCTGGAGAACTCGCAGCGCCGTATCGGGACGCTGACCGCGGGCGTAAGCGGAAATGGTGGCGGACTGAATCCCGCGCCCGTCGTGATGGCCGATTCAGGCAACAACATCTATGGGGTCGAGGTGGATACCGGCGGATCCGTCTGGACGCGGCATTTCGAAGCATCGACAGCGGGCGGCACTGCTTCGTGCCCCGCCGGTCTTACCGCCGCGCCGGTTCGGTCGACCACTCTGACTCAGGCGGCAACCGGATCCGCTGGCGCAAGGGGTATGGGCCGCGGACCTTATCTGAGCGGCGTGGGAACCCCGGGTCAGGGCGTTCCGCCCGAACTGATGGAAGGCGGTATGGGAGGCCCGGGGAGTGGTGGGCGTGGTCCGGGCGGATTCGGTGGACCCGGAGGCCCTGGCGCCCCGGGCGGACCCGGACGCGCGCCAGGCCCGCCGCCCGGTTTCGGTGGAGGTGCCCGCGGCGCGGTGCAGACTGCCTACGTGATTACGAGCGACGGATTGGTACATACCTTGGGTGTTCATGAAGGTAAGGAGACAAAGAAATCGGCGCGCTTCCTGCCTGCCGGCGCAAGCGTATCGGACGTCATCGCGATTAACGACGTCGTCTACGCTTCAACCACTAATAGCTGCGGCGGCGCCGAGAAAGGCGTCTGGTCGATCGATCTCGCTTCAGAAGCGCCTGTGGCGCACGAATGGAAAGCGGGATCGGCTCCCGTTGCGGGCTTCGCCTTCTCTCGGGCGGGCACGCTGTACGTCACAACGGGGGACCGGCTCATCGCGCTGGACTCGAAAGCTCTTGTCGAAAAGGAATCGCGTACTGCCGAAGGTGCGGCGTTCGCGACCGGCCCCGTGGTCTTTACCTATCACGAGCATGAATTGATTGCGGCGATGTCGAAAGACGGTCGCATTCTGCTCTTCAGCGCGGACCAGCTGGGGCCATTGACCTCATCCGCGGCCACCAACACGTCGAAAACATGGTCGCCGCCAGCTCTCGCGATATGGGAGGACGACGACCATAACCGTTACCTCGTTGCGCCCGCCGCGTCGGCTAAAGGCACGATCATAACCTTCAAACTAACCGGCAATCCGTCCAAACCGGAACTGCAGCAATTATGGACGGCAGGCGATCTCGGTACCCCTTCCGCGCCCATTGTTGTCAATGGCGTCGTGTTCGCGCTCAGCACGGGCACAGCCGCGTCACCCGCCGTGCTCTATGCTTTCAACGGCGCCTCCGGTACGGAACTCTGGAACAGCGGCAAGGCAATTTCCGCTTACGTTCAGTCGACTCCGATCTGGTCTTCGAACGCTCAGGTCTATGTCGCGACCCACGATGGAACCTTGTACGCGTTCGGCTTCGCCATGGATCGCCACCTGTAGGCATAAAATGATGCGACGGCCGGTATGCTTAACCTCGCCCCTGTCGCGGACTTGACTATACAGGTCGGTGAACCGATCGAAATCGGGACCACGGTCGCGGGATTTCGGAGACTAATACCGATTGTGGGCGGCGAAGTGCGTGGGCCGCGGCTGAATGGGCGCGTTCTCCCGGGCGGAGCCGACTGCCAGGTGATCCGAACCGATGGCGTCCTGGAACTCAGAGCGCAATACGTCATTGAAACGCCGGAACTCAGCCGCATCCTGATCGACAATTCCGGAGTTCGGCGCGGCCCTGAGGAAGCGATGGAGCGTCTCCGTCGCGGGGAAGTGGTGGACCCGTCCCTGATCTATTTCCGAACAAGCCCTCGCTTTGAAACCGGCGATCCGAACTATCAATGGCTGACGAGGTCGTTGTTCATCGCCACCGGCGCTCGCCGCCCGGATCGAGTGGAACTGGCTTTTTTCGAAGTCTTGTAACCGCTCTTTACTCCGGCCCAACCGCCAAAGCCCGAAATGCCTCTTCTGCGACTCCTGGGGTGTAGAGCTTCTCCCTCGTAAGCCATCCGTGCACTTCGATCATCTTGGCGATGCAACCCGTCCAGCCAGTCTGATGGCTGGCGCCGACTCCCGCGCCATTGTCGCCATGAAAATACTCGTAGAACAGAAGATGGTCCCGCCAGTGCGGATCGGTCTGGAACTTTTCGATTCCTCCGAACACGGGCCGGTGGCCCTGGTTGTCGCGAGTAAAGATCCGGATCAGCCGCTCTGCCAGTTCTTGAGCGACTTCGAACAGGGTCATAAGCCTGCCCGAACCGGTGGGGCATTCGATCTGGAAGGAATCCCCGTAGTAAGCGGCCATGCGAATCAATGCGCCGTAGAGAAGTACGTTCACGGGCATCCAGACCGGGCCCCGCCAGTTGGAGTTGCCGCCGAACATGTCGTTGTCCGACTCGCCCGGCAGATACGACACGCGGAACTCCTGACCTTCGTTGTGAAACACAAACGGATGGTCCAGGTGGAAGCGGGACAACGCGCGGATTCCGTGAGGGCCGAAGAACTCGTCCTCGTCGAGCATTCTTGCGAGGATTCTTCGCAACTTCGACTCATTGACAATCGAAATCATGCGCCGCCCGGCAACGCCAGGCGCTCCCGGCATATGCAGGTTCTGGATGAGTTCCGGATGCCAACCCATAAACTCCTTCGCGTCCTGATCGAAGTGGGAGAGCGCCTCGAGATCGTTCTGCTCGAAGACGAGAACGGCCATCAGCGGTAGCAGCCCGACAACGGATCGCACTTTTAACCTTGTGGAGCGCCCGTCAGGCAGGCGCAGGACATCGTAGAAGAAGCCGTCTTCTTCGTCCCACATCTCGTCCTCGCATTCTCCCAGGCGGTCCATCGACCCGGCGATCAGCATCGTGTGTTCGAAGAACTTCTCGGCGAACTCCTCATAGAGCGGGTTGTGAGAAGCGAGTTCGACGGAAATGCGCAGCATCTGCTGGCTATAGAAGACCATCCAGGCGGTGCCATCGGCCTGCTCCAGGCTGCCGCCTGTGGGTAAAGGCGCGCTGCGATCGAATACTCCGATGTTGTCCAGTCCCAGAAATCCGCCTTCAAAGACGTTATTGCCGAAACGGTCCTTTCGGTTAATCCACCACGTGAAGTTCATCAGCAGCTTCCCGAAGGCGAACTTGAGAAACTCCGTATCACCCTTACCGCCGTTTCTGTGCTTGTCCTGCAGATAGGTCTGCATGACGGCGTAAGCGTGCACGGGAGGATTTACATCGCTGAAGTTCCATTCGTAAGCGGGTATCTGCCCGTTCGGGTGGATGTAGCGGTTGCGTAGCATCAGGTCGAGTTGGATTTTGGCGAAATCAGGGTCCAGATTCGCGAAAGGCAGCATGTGAAACGCGAGATCCCATGCGGCATACCACGGATATTCCCACTTATCCGGCATCGAGATGATGTCGCAGTTGCGCATGTGGAACCATCCGGCGTTGCGCACCTTCGCCCGCTCCTCGGACGGCGATGTCGGCACGACGTGGTGCTCTTCCAGCCACGCATGCAGATCGTAATTGAAAAATTGCTTGGTCCAGAGCATTCCGGCCAGCGCCTGACGCATGACGCTCGATCGGTCCGGGTCCGCCTTCACGGCCGGCGGAGTCATGGTTTCGTAAAATTCATCAGCTTCCCGAATGCGTGTGGCGACAAGGTCATCGAACCCCTGGAAGGCTCCGGACATTTGCCCCGGATCCATTGCCGTTAGCCTGAGCCGCACCGTGGCCGTCTCGCGCGCGCCGATTGTGAGTTGATAGAGGGGAGCGGCTTTGGTTCCGATATTCGCCGGGTTGGTCGCGTCATTCAAGCCGCGGACGATGAAGTTGTTAATGCCGTCCTTCACGTATGGCGAACCGTTCGGGCGCTGAAAGAGCCGCTCGTGATTCGTTTCGTTCTCCGTGAAAAGGACGGGCGGCGACCCCTCGCAATAGAGGTAATAGCCGGACATCGCTTGAAGCGCCGGATCCGTGTGATTCGCCCGAACTACGCTGGCGCTCTCATGCGACGCGATCTGCTTCAACTCGGGCTTGAATCCCTTGTCGTGCCATGACCACGTATTGCGGAACCAAAGAGTGGGGAGCAGGTGCAGCGCGGCTGGCTCCGGGCCCCGGTTCGCGACGCTGATCCGGATGAGCAGATCTTCCGGATCGCGTTTAGCGTACTCGACGAAAACATCGAAATACCGGTCTTCGTTGAAGACGCCGGTATCGATCAGTTCGTATTCCCGTTGGGAACGGCCGCGCTGCCGGTTGGTCTGCACGAGATCGACATACGGATATGCGGCCTGCGGATATTTGTACAGGTACCGCATGTAGGAATGCGTCGGCGTGCTGTCGAGGTAGAAATAGTATTCTTTTACGTCCTCACCGTGATTGCCCTCGCTGTTGGTCAGTCCAAAGAGACGTTCTTTCAGAATCGGATCACGGCCATTCCAAAGAGCAATAGCGAAGCAGAGAATCTGCCGATCGTCGGAAACTCCCGCCAGTCCGTCTTCTCCCCAGCGATAAGCGCGCGACCTCGCCTGATCATGCGGAAAATATGCCCAGGCATTGCCATCTGTACTGTAGTCCTCACGAACGGTGCCCCATTGTCGCTCGCTCAGGTAAGGGCCCCATTTTTTCCATTGCGATCCCGCATCGCGCAAACGGACCCGTTCGATGCAATCCGTCTTGAGTTCGCTCATTGCCTGCCTCCTCGCGGCCCTCTATGCGCGGTTGTGAGGGCCTCCTCACGCTCTTGACGAATCGCGTGAGCGACACAGGCGTCAACAGCGATCGAAGAAGCGGCAAGCTTGTCTCGGGGACCAGACCGGCGCTCGTGGCAGCCGTTCGATGCCGGCGCAGCCCTCTGGTTTTATTACCGTTTACTCGATCAGACCAAACGCAATGATGTTTTGCCCAGCGTTCAGCGCAATGTATTGCTTGCCGTCGAACACGTAGGTCATAGGCGAAGCTTTGATCTGGGCGCTGGTCTGAAAGTTCCAAAGTGGCTTGCCAGTTGATGCCTCAACGGCCGTCAGAATTCCGCCGTCGCCGCAGAAGAACAGAACGCCGGTCGCGAATCCGAGAGTTCCGCCCCACGAATTCGCCGCGCCGGTTTCCGGAAGTTCCCAGACAACCTTGCCGTTCGTGATGTCGATCGCGCGCAGGATCTCGCGCGGATTTTCATCCGGCGCGAGCCGCTGCGAACCGCCGGAATATCCCCGGCCTGCCTGCCACTCTTCCGTCGTGCGGGTCGCGTAAATGCTGCATTTCTCAAACGTCTGAACGATGTAATAGCCGGTGCGGGGATCGTACGTCGATGAGAACCAGTTCGTCGCGCCATCCTGGGACGGGCAAACGCGCGTGCTGTTGGGAGTCGGCCCGGGTGGAAGAGGCAGAAGCGCCGGCTTGCCGTCGGGCCCAAGCTCCTTAGCCCAGTTCATGTTCTGGATGAAGGGTTTCGCCAGCAGCACCTTGCCGTTCTCGCGGTCCAGCACGTAGAAGAAACCGTTGCGATTCGCCTGAATCAGCAGCTTGCGCGGGCTGCCCTGCCAGTCGCGGTCAATCAGCGCCAAGGGCTCGGTGGCGTCCCAGTCATGCACGTCATGCGGGGTGGTCTGGTAATACCATTTCAGCTTCCCCGTCCTGGGCTCGAGCGCGACGATCGACGACGTGTAGAGGTTATCGCCCTTTCGCTCCTCGCCGTTGTAATCCGGCCCCGGATTGCCCGTCGCCCAATAGATCATGTCCAGTTCGGGATCGTAAGAACCGGTGAGCCACGCCACGCCGCTGGGATGTTCAATCGCCTTGCCTCCCCATGTTTCGGAGCCGGGCTCGCCCGGCTTCGGAACCGTCCAGAAGCGCCAGACTTCTTTCCCGTCCTTCGGATCGAAGGCGGCGATGAAACCGCGCGCCCCCTGCTCTCCGCCCGCTGTGCCGGTCACGACAAGGTTGTCGACGACCAGGGGCGCTGAGGTCGCGTTGTAGTTCTGATGCCAGTCGGCCATCTCGGTTTCCCAGGCAAGCTCGCCGGTGAACCGATTCAGCGCCAGCAAATGAGCGTTGTCTGTCACCATGAAAACCCGGTCGCCCAACCATGCGACCCCGCGATTGATGCCAGACGCGGCGTTGCCGACCAGGCCCTTGGTGCGCGGACGTTGGAAATGCCAGATTTCGCGGCCCGCGCCCGCGTCAAGCGCCCAGCATTCGTTTCCGCTCGTGACGTACATGATTCCCTGCACGACAACCGGCGTTGTCTGACCGCGCGACGTGGCCCCATCCAGCGTATAGATCCACTTCGGCGCGAGCTTCGAGATGTTTTGAGGAGTGATCTGCGCCAGAGCGCTGTAACGATTGGCCCGGGTGTCGCCGTTGTACGTCGTCCAGTCCGTCTGCGACGTCACTTCCCTGAACTTCCCCGCTTTTGCGGGCCGCAGAAGATGGATGTGATTGTCGTCGGTCCTGACCTGCAGATCGAGTGCGCTTTCGTTCAGCACGATTCCGTTGATCTGACTGCCGCTCTCCAGTTCAATCGTCCGGCGCACGGGCGCCGCGGCGCGGCGGCGTGGACGGATCGTCCGCAGGAAGGTCATGAGCTGCGCCTTTTCCGGCCCGGCAATATTTGGAAATCCCGGCATACCGCGATTGGGAATGCCATCGTGAATCAGGGCAGAGAGCTGGTCGTCGCTGAGGTTGGTGAGCCTGTTCGCGATGTTCGGCCCCATCTCTCCGCCGAGGCCATCGCCTCCGTGGCATGTCCCGCAGTTGCGCTCGAAGCCCGCCTGCCCCGGAGCCGCGCCGGCGTTTTGGCCCGCCGCCGCTGCGGCCCACCAGAGAGACAGACAGAAGACTCCGAAAGAAGATTTAGTCATGGAAAACCGGTATAAACAGGTTCGCGCCGGAAGCGGTCCCTTGCTATGGACGTAATTTTAGTAAACAGAGACGAACCTGCCATAGCGCGTACCTTTTTGAAGGGCGCTGATATCATCTCTCTCATGTCCGCCCCCGCCACTCTGCGCATTCTGATCATCCTGACTTCTTTCGCTGCGCTCGTGCCCGGGGCAAACCCGCCGGAAGCCTCCATTTCCAACGGAGTGATCAAAGCCGGACTGTATCTCCCGGATGCGAAAGATGGCTACTATCGCGGCACTCGCTTTGACTGGTCCGGCGTGATCAATAGTCTGGAATACGCGGGCCACAATTACTACGGCCCCTGGTTCACCAAATCCGATCCTGCCGTGCGCGATTTCGCCTATCAGGGCAGCGACATAGCGGTCGGTATCGCAAGCGGAAGCATGGGTCCATGCGAAGAGTTCGCGCTTCCCCTCGGATTTGACAGCGCGAAGCCAGGCGGGACCTTTGTCAAAATCGGCGTTGGCGTCCTTCGGAAGACGGATGCCAGCCCCTATACGTCTTACACGAACTACGAAATCGTCGACCCCGGAAAATGGAAGATCAAGACCACTCGCGATTCAGTCGAGTTCACCCAGGAACTGAATGACCCCGCGGGTTACGGCTACCGCTATCGAAAGACGATCCACCTTTCGGCGGGCAAACCGGAGATGCGCATCAGCCATTCGATCGTGAATACGGGAAAACTTCCGATCAGGAGCCGGGTTTACAATCACAACTTCCTCGTACTGGACCATCTCGCTACCGGCCCGAGCTACACCATAACAACGCCTTACGACATCCAATCGCCGCGCCCGCCGGATGCGCGCTTTGCGGTGATCCGCGGCAAACAGTTGGTCTATGTCCGAACCCTGGAGAATCAGGACAAACTTACGGCGGTCCTCGGGGGATTTGGATCAAGCGCTTCTGATTACGACTTCCGCGTCGAAAACCGAAGGGCGGGCGCCGGGCTTCGGTTTCAGGGGGATCACCCTCTTCAGAGCGCGAGCCTTTGGTCCATTCGCAGCGTGATGGCTGTCGAGCCTTTCATTGAAATTCCTGTCGATTCCGGCAAGGAATTCACCTGGACCTACACGTACACGTATTACACGATCCCGAAGTAAGCGTAAAATCGTCGCATGCTGACGACGCGGCGCGCTCTCTTAACCGCCTTTGCGCTAACCCCGCTTACAAAGCTCCGCGCTGCCGGACGGTCCATTCGCCTCGGTGGCCCCGTCTTCCTGAAATCGGATGACCCGCGTGAACTTGCGCGCGAGCACCGCCGCCTCGGTTACAGCGCGGCCTACTGCCCCAACGCGCGCTCCGCAGACGGCGATCGAACGCGCGCCATCCGGGAAGCTTTCACCGCGGAATCGGTGATCATCGCCGAGGTCGGCGCATGGAAGAACATGCTCGACCCGGACCCGGCGGCGCGGAAGACCAATATCGACTATGTCATCGAGCGGCTGGCGCTGGCCGAAGCCGTTCAGTCCCGGTGCTGCGTCGATATCGCAGGCTCCTACAACCCGAAGTATTGGTATGGCATGAACCCGCGCAATCTCTCAAAGGAATTTTTCGACGCTACCGTCGAGAACTGCCGCCGCGTGATCGACGCCGTCAAGCCCACGCGAACTCGGTTCACGATCGAGATGATGCCCTGGTCACTGCCGGACGGCCCGGATTCCTATCTCCAATTGATCCGCGCTGTCGACCGCACGGCTTTTGGCGTGCATCTGGACGTCTGCAACGTGATCAACAGTCCGGAGCGCTTCTACAACAACAAGGCAGTGATCGACGAATGTTTCAAGAAGCTGGGGCCTGCGATCGTCTCATGCCACGCCAAAGATCTGGCGTGGATTCCGGAGTACAACGTTCATTTCGCGGAGGTGGTTCCGGGCCGCGGCGAAGTGGACTATGCCGCCTACCTCACAAACCTCTCGCGGCTGGCTGTGGATGCGCCGCTAATGCTTGAGCACCTGAAAACTGCTGAAGAATACGACGAAGCGCGCGAGTACGTGAAACGGACGGGGGAAAAAGCCGGCGTCACATTCGCTTAACGCTTCCGCCTGTCAATCCGCACTCGGGTCCACTCCGTGATAAAGCCGCATCCGCGCGCCGGCCGCATTGCAGTCCGGGGTTTACGGAATCCCGACGTCCCCCCTGGAGCCTCATGGATTTCGGCCCAACGCGCCGAACCGCCCGGGGTAAAAACTCCGAACAATGCCCGCCGATGTGATCGCGGTTACATTGATGCCCGCCAAATCCCATTTTTGTTTTGCGCGAATGCTTTGAGTGCGCCATAATCGGTCACCATCGCGTCGCTCTGCAGCGGAGACATGACATATGGGCGTCCTCCTGGAAGGCTTCTTTTCCGAACTCAGTAGTCAACCGGGCAATTTCTGGTGGGATCATCTCGCCGGGCAGGCGCATGACCTCGCCAGTTCCGGGTTCACCGCAATCTGGTTGCCGCCGCCGCTAAAGGGCGCCGCCGGCGGGTTCTCGGATGGATACGATCCGTTCGATGACTACGACCTCGGCTCCAAAGACCAGAGGGGCACCATTCCCACGCGTTATGGCACGCGCGAATCCCTGCAAAGATGCGCGGCGATGATGCGCGCCAACGGCCTCGATATCTACATAGATCTTGTCGAAAACCAGCGAGATGGAGATGATGGGCATTTCAACTCCAAGTACAAAGACGCCTTTGGGAATCAGGATGGCGGCCGCTTTGCCAAGGGCCCCCAGGACTTCCATCCATTTGTTCCCCAGGACCCCGGCGTCTTTGACGACTCGTTCTCGTTCGGGCGTGATCTGGCGCCGATCAACGGCGGTCAGCCGAAGGGTGAATGCGGCGTCAATCTCATCGCCGCGGCTGATTGGTTAACACGCGCGCTCGATCCCCAGGGTTACCGGCTGGACGACGCCAAGGGCGTCTCGACGATTTTCGCCGTCGAGTTGCTCTCAGCGAAATCCATGGCGAATAAGTTCGCGGTCGCCGAGTTCGCCGATGGCGATCTTGGGTTGATCAGCAATTGGGCGAACGCGATGCAGCACCGTTCCAGCGCGTTCGACTTCCCGCTGCGATTCGCCTTGCAGGCCATGTGTAACAATCCAGACCAGTTTTGGATGGCATCCCTCAATGGAGCCGGCCTGGTGGGAAATGATCCGCTCGGAGCGGTCACATTCGTTGAGAATTACGACACGGATCGCGGCGGTATTGGCGGTCCCGTTATCAACAACAAGCTGCTGGCGTACGCGTATATCCTCACCGCCGAAGGCTACCCGTGCGTGTTTTACCGGGATTACAGCAAAGATCCGAATTGCTTCGGGCTCAAGGATCCGATCGATCGGCTGATCGCGATCCACGAAAGAGTCGCGGCCGGTCCGAGCCTGCAGCGCTTCATGGACGGCGGCGTATTTGCGTTTGAACGTTTGGGAGGAACGCACCTTCTCGTTGGCCTTAATAAAGACATCGCGACAACGCGAACGATCAACGTGCAGACCGGTTTCGGGCCCAACAAGGAATTGCAGAATCTCACTGACGACCACGCTCCGCGCGCGAAGACAGACGGAGGCGGTAACGTGACGATCACGATCCCGAGGAATACCGGAGGGAGCGGATACGTCTGCTACGGATTGCCGACGAATATCGGCGCTCCCTTTAAGCCAAACACGATTCCTACCACCCAGGTATACGACGGCGCCTCCGATCTCGACATCAAACCAGCCATAGCCAAACAGTCCAATCAGGTTTGCCGGATTTTCCCGGCGGCAAAAACGCAGATCACGCTGAAACTGAACGCCGATACGACTCACTGGACGAGTACGACCTCCGTAACCGTAACGCTCCGTGATGGCTCCGGCAAAGCCTTGGGTTCGCATGTGTTCGATCTGAAGAATCAGGGCGCATCTTTTTCAGCGGCGACGACAAAATCTGAATTCCACTCGATTGTCATTGAGGCTGCAAATACGCCCCTGCAAAACAGCACGCCCAGCTTCTCGCTTGCAGTGACTTACACGGCGCCGCAAACGTTGTAACCAAACCTGCGCCTTTTGGGTGCGCTCTATATGATCGGTCATTCATGCGAAATCTTTGGGTCTGGCTATTGGCCGTTTCGTCTCTATACGCTTAGCGATCGCCGCGTGCGTCTTGTGGAGGTGAGCGAGTACGCGGCTTTGCAGGATCTTGACGGCCGATCGGCTTTGACGACCGGCCGTCTGCTCACGCACGGATTGGCGAAACGCTTGGCTCAGTGAATCGTCCAGCCGCCATCGACCATCAGCGTATGCCCGACCACCATGTCGGACAAATGACTGGACAGAAAGAGCACCGCGCCGACTAAATCGTCCGGCTGATTCCACCTCCCGGCAGGCAGCATCTGAGTAGTGGCCCATTCCTTGTAACCGGGGCGCTCCAGGATGATCTTGCGGGTAGCGGTCTCGGTGATGCACGGCGCCACGACGTTGACGGAGACGCCCTGATTCGCCCACTCTAGTGAAAGCGCACGCGACAGATGATGCACTCCCGCTTTCGCCGCAGCATACACCGACCGCGACTTGAATGCGACAACACCGAAGTTCGATCCGATATTGATGATCTTCCCGCTGCCCTGCGGAATCATGATCCGCGCGGCTGCCTGACATGCGAAGAATACGCTCTTCAGCGCCGAATCCATCGTTCGGTCGTATTCGTCTTCGTCAACATCCAGCGCCATCGAGTTGCCGGTCCAGCACGCGTTGTTAACCAGGATGTCGAGGCGTCCGAACGCCGCTTCGGTTTTGTTCATTAATACCCGTAGATCGTCGACCTTTGAAACATCGGTAAGCACGATCTCGGCGCGCCGGCCGAGATCTTCAATCTCACGCTTCACATCGCTGATCTCCGAGCGCCGTCCGTCCGGATGTTTCGCGAGCACAAGATGAGCGCCCGCCTGCGCGAGCCCTATTGCAATGCTGCGTCCGATACCCTGCGACGCGCCCGTGACGATCGCGATCTTGTCTTTCAGTCCGAAGCTCGAATAATCTGCCGGCATTTGACAATGGTTACAGATGTTCCTCAATGGTTCGGTCAAGTTGCTCGGTTATCAGGCCGCCGCAAGTAATTATCGGAAGTCTCGGCTACGGACGGGAAGCGCCGGAGCGCCATCCTCCGGATCCAGGTGTTTCAACATCCTCGACCAGTCCCACACATCTTTCGCAACGACATGCAGCACCTGCCCTTCTCTCTGAACAGTTCCCCGGCAGGCCAAAAGCTTTCCGTGATAGACAGCTGCATGATGTTTTGTGTGAACGTGCTTCCACACGATCAGATTGGACGCTCCGGTTTCATCTTCAATGGTGAGGAAGATGGTTTCTTTCGCCGTCGCCGGATGCTGGCGGAATAACACAATCCCCGCCACCAGAACCGATTTGTCGTTCTCCGTTTTTTTCAATTCCGCCGTGGTAATCACCCGCCTCGCCTTCAGCCTGGAACGCAGGAATGTCAGCGGATGATCGCGCAACGTGAATCCGGCTGCGAGATAATCCGCGAGAACTTCCTGGCTGTCGGTTGCCGGCGGCAGACTTGCATCCGGATCGTCGAACAGATCCGCGCCGGCGAATAATGGCGGAGTCCTGCCGCCGAGAGCGCTCGCCTTCCACAGCGCCTGTCGCCGATCCATCGTCATTGATGCGAATGCGTCAGACTGCGCGAGCCGGTCGAGCGCGCGGCGGCTGCACCCGGTACGTCGCGCAACCTCTGCAGGCGCGTGATATCCGGAACCCCTCTCTTCCGCTATCGCCTTCCCCTCTTTTTCCGGCAGCCCGGAAACCATGTGCATGCCGATTCGCACCGCGTGCCGGGAAGAACTCTCCACCGGCTCCAGCGTTGTCTCCCAATCGCTGCGATTGACGTCGATCGGCCGTATTTCCACGCCATGTTCACGCGCATCGCGAATCAATTGCGCCGGAGCGTAAAAGCCCATTGGCTGGCTGTTCAGCAGGGCAGCGCAGAAGACATCCGGGTAATGATATTTGATCCAGGCCGAAACATACACTAGGTTTGCGAAAGAGATGGCATGCGCTTCCGGGAATCCATAGGTGCCGAATCCCTCAATCTGGCTGAAGCAGCGTTCCGCAAATTCCCGTGAATAGTTATTTTTGAGCATTCCCTGGAGAAAGCGCTCACGATGGGATGAGATGGTCCCGACGTGGCGGAATGTCGCCAGCGATCTTCGTAAATCATCCGCTTCTTCCGGAGTGAATCCTGCCCCGATAATGGCGATCTGCATCGCCTGTTCCTGAAACAACGGCACGCCCAGGGTTTTCTTCAGAACGGCTTCCAGTGCCGGGCTGGGATACGAAACCGAGTCTTTCCCCTCCCGGCGCCGCAGATAAGGATGCACCATATCTCCCTGAATCGGACCAGGGCGAACGATCGCGACCTCAATCACCAGGTCGTAAAACGTATTCGGTTTCAGGCGGGGCAGCATACTCTGCTGCGCGCGGCTTTCCACCTGAAAGACCCCGATGGAATCCGCATTCTGCAGCATCGTATACACAGCAGGATCCTCGCCTGGGATGTCCGCAAGGGTATGGGTTTTCCCATAATGGCGCTCCAGCAAATCGAACGCGCGCCGGATTGCGGTGAGCATTCCAAGGGCGAGAATATCGACCTTCATCATTCCCAGCTCATCGATATCGTCTTTCTCCCACTGGATGACCGTGCGGTCCTTCATCCTCGCGTTTTCGATCGGCACGAGTTCATCCAGACGGCCTCGTGAGATCACGAACCCGCCGACGTGCTGGGAAAGATGACGCGGGAATCCCACCAGTTGATTCATCAGATCCAAAGCAAGCTTTCTGCGCTCCATTGAAGTCTTATCGGAAATCTCAAAGACTTTGCTCACCTCACGAATCACGCGCCGCTTTCGATAGTGCACAACAGTTGCGGTGAGCCCGGCGCGCTCGCGCCCATACTTTTCATAGATGTGCTGGATCACCTCTTCCCGGCGCTCGTGCTCGAAATCGACATCGATATCCGGAGGCTCGTTACGAGCCGCTGAGATGAATCGCTCGAACAGAAGGCCGCGCGCGACGGGATCCGCCTCCGTAATCCCCAGGCAGTAACAGATGATGGAGTTCGCCGCCGACCCGCGTCCCTGGCAAAGAATCTTCTTTTCTTTTGCGAACTTCACAATTTCATGGACGGTGAGGAAGTACGGCGCATACTCCCGCTCCGCGATCAGTTTCAGCTCATGCAGGATTTGCTTTGTGACTACTTCCGGGACTTCTCCGGGATAACGGATTTTGGCGCCGGCAAAGGCGCGCCGCCTGAGATCTTCGAATGCCGAGAGCCCCGGCGTGACAATCTCCTCGGGATACTCGTACTTCAGTTCGTCCATGGAAAACCGGCACTGATCGGCGATTTCGAGGGTGGCGTCGAGCGCATCCGGCCAATCGGAAAACAACTGCGTCATGACATCGCGCGGTTTCAGATGCCGTTCCGCGTTGGCCTGCAGCCGAAAACCCGCCTCGGTCAGCGCGCATTTTTCGCGAATACAGGTCACAACATCCAGAAGCATCTTCCGCTCCGGTTCGTGGTAGAGCACATCGTTGGTCACGACCAGTGGAATGGAGAGCGATCGGGCGAAAGAGGCGACCGTCTGAATCCACTGCCGGTCATCGCCGCGGCAGTAGTGGGTGATCGCGAGATGAAGATTTCCGCGAAACAGGTCGGCGCAACGCCGGATGTGCGTTCTTGCAGATTCGTTCAAAACCTGCGGGAAAGGAAGAATGAAGCGCTGGCATTCCGAGTAGTTCGCGACATCCGCGAGATGAAGAATGCATTCGCCCTTTTCCGCGCGGCGCCGCCCCAGCGTCAGAAGCTGCGTGAGATTTCCATAAGCTTTCCGATTGGTGGGATAGCACAGAATACTGTCTCCATTTGAGAGATCCAGCCGGCAACCCGTTATCAGGCGGGTGTAAGGCGTTTTGGCTTTCTTCAGAGTGGAATGCGCGAGAACAATGCCGGAAAGCGTATTCCGGTCAGTGAGCGCGATCGCGGAATAGCGATACTCGTTTGCGGCGTTCACCAGCTCCTGCGGATGCGATGCTCCCCGCAGAAAGCTGAAATTGGACGATACCTGCAACTCCGCGTATTCGCGCATAAGTTTAAGCAAAATGCCCGTGCAGAAACCACTGCCCGGAATGGTGAAAAATCCAAAAGCGCAGTCCCTGGTCGTCTTCGACCCTGTAATAGTCGCGCTCGCCCCAGCGCGACCGGCTCTCGCGCCACCACTCCGCGGCGAGCCGCTCCGGCCCTTCCGCGCAGACAATACGATGTCGTCGTTCGCCGATGAAGAACTGTACCGGCGAGCCATCTCTCGCGGTTCCACCGGCCGGAATCACAATCGAAACTTCAATGCGCATGGGCGGATCGATCAGGCGGACCGGGCGAATGCGATAGCCCGGCCACTCCGCGTTCGCCATCACCGGTTCGGCCGCGGGCCGGAACTCGACAGAGGACTCCGGCAACAGACTCTCGCGCAGACGAATGCGGGTGACTTCGTGGAATCCCAGCTTCATTCCCAGGCGGTCCACCAGCATGTCGAAGGAGTCCTCATCCTTTATTGGGTTCCTGCCTGGGCTCAGTTGATCGAAGGTGAACTGAGTGGCAGGCAAAGCCTCGGCCGACACGACCGAAAGAACAAAGGTTTCAAATCCGTAGTCCGCCCAGAGTTTTTCCAGCCTGCCGCTGAACAGACGCATCAGGTGGGAAGCATCGCGGCAGGGTTTCGAGGTGCGCACTTCACACCAATCCACCGTTCCGTCCACGCGATAACAGGCAAGATCCATATGCCTTGATCCGAGATGGTTTTTCTCGAGCTTCGTGCAGACCTCCTGCAACAGATCTCCCAATACGTACTCGGCGGAACCAACGGTGGAGATTGGTTCCGCAAGAACTCGCGCAGCCCGATAGCGGGCGGCTGGCCGCCACGGCGTCAGTGGATCTTCCGCGCCCTTGAAAACCTGATCCAGGCGCCAGGGGAGAGTGGATCCAAATCGCGCGTTTAACGAGCCGCGTGGGATTTTCCTCACCGCGGCGACGGTGATTAATCCCAGGCGACGCAGTTCGGCCGCGATTTCATGCGGCAGATGAAGCGCTTCCACCGGCAAAGGATTGAGAGCGGCAATCGCATAGTCGCCGTGAACGATTTGTTTATCGCTGTAGCGCGCCAATGCCCATGCCGCGCCACGGGTATCGGCTATAGATGCGCGCGCGGCGATGCCCATTCGATGCAGACGATGCTGCATATCGAGAAGCAGACCGCCCTCTTCACCGGCGCTTTTACTTCGAAAGAGGTGTGCGCAGCCCGTGATATCGAGGATGACGCCATCACTTCCGTCCTGCGAAACCAGCGGGGAGTATCGATCGCACCATTCGACCAGTTTCGTCAGCCGCTCGACAGCAATATCCGGACAGAAGAGGCTGAGAAAACGGCGGGCCATCTCATCCCAAAGCCTGATATGCCGGTTGCTGCTCGGACAGGATCTCCTGTAATTTCCCGCCGCGCCATTCCAGAATCCATTTCCCCGGACGTCCGCCGCGGCTGTAAAGAAGATCGGTCTCCCATACCGGCTCATGCAGCCTGTGTCCGGGCTCTCCTCTCACGGAGGAAATCTTCCATCGCGTGACAGGAGCGGCGATACAACCCGCCGCTGCGCCGCCCACCAGAAATCCGGTCGCTCCGCTGGATTCAGCCGCAAGCTGAAGCCGGCGGGACTCCGTCAGATCGAGATCGTCAACGAACGCGATTACGGAACTGACTTCGGAGCACCGCAATGTTTCCATCACGGCCCAGAGCCGGTCCAGCGGGCGCTTCGCGATGACATGCAGGATCTGATCATGCCGGACCCCATAGGGCAGCAGACCGGGAAGGTAAAGGGATCGGTCCGGAGCAATAAAGAGAATGTTTCCCCGGTCTCCGGCAATGCGCGCCGAAAGGATCGCGGCGAATACGACAGCGGGAGCAAGGCTCGATCCTTTCACTTCATGAATGCAGTGAACCGGCAGTCCGCCAAAGGGAAGCCAATGATTTATGGGCTCAGTTATGGGAATGGTCTGCGAGAATCGGCGCGGTACATCCTCCAGACTGGCGATCCTTTGACGAAGCTTCTGGATGGCCGGATTGGGAGGCATTTCCAGCGATCAGGATAACACGATTTTCGCCTTTTGTTCGCCTTTGTGGATTGCCGACTCCGACGCTTCAGCCGGAATACCCTCACGGGTTCGGACTCTCGCGGGACCGTGAAACCCGCAATCAACTTCCACCGGTTATCCAGGCCCGCCAGCAGGCGCTGCGCCTCGTGGGGTGAACTCCGTTTTGTAGGCGGCCACGCAGGCGTGCCTGGAATCAAAGATGCGCCCGCTGCCGATCAGATCAACGAGCCCCATCTGCTCCAGATTCGCGTGATGTTCCACGGGAACCTGAACGAGAGCAAGAACGACGCCAATTTTGTCGAGGTCCTGATGTAATTCCGCCAGGGCCCGACCGGCGGAATAGTCCAGGCCCGTGATCGCCGTGGCATCGATCACCAGCCAGCGAACGGGCGAGGGCGAGTCCCGGACCAATCGGCGGGCCTGCTCAGCAAAGAACGCGACATTTGCGTAGAACAGGTCGCTGCCAAACCAAAACATGAACAGTCCGGGTTCCGTCATCCTGCCGGCGAGGAGTTCCTCCAGGCGCCAGGTACCGCCGGCATCCTGCACCATTACCCCGGTTTGAGGACGATAGCTGTGGCGGACATGTTGAAGCAGGGAAACCACCGCCGCCAGCAGGATGCCCTGCTCCACGCCGAAAATGACAACGGTGAGGGCTGTCACGATCGCGAGGAGGAATTCGCGGGGGGCCGAACGCCGGATCTCGGCGAGGCCGCGAAAGTCAATCAGCTTTACGCCAACGAGGAAGACGATGGCAGCCAGGACGGCGTTCGGCAGATAGCTGAGTGGGCCGGTCAGGAAAAGCAGCACCATCAGAACCAGTGCCGCCGTGGTCATCTGCGACCATTGAGTGCGGCCGCCGGCCGTGTCCACCATGGCTGTCTTGGTGGGACTGCCGTTGACGACGAATGTGCCGCTGCAAGCCGCGATCGCGTTCGCAACCGAGAGACCAACCAGGTCCACATTCTGGCTGAAATTGTCGCGATAGACGAGAGCGTAGGCACGGGAGGTTGCGGCACTCTGCGCGAGGATGACAATGAAGCAGGAAAAAGCAATCGGAAGAACCAGCGTGATGTCGGCCAGAGTCACGCCGGGCAGACCGAGGTGGGGAAGGCCACCCGGAACCGCGCCCACGACGCCGATGCCTCGATCTTTCCACTGGAACACCGAGCTGGCTACGATCATCCCGATCACGGCGAGCAAGGCGCCGGGGAAGCGCGGCGCAAGAATCTCAGATCCGACGATAATGGCCAAAACCGCCAGAGCGATAAAAAGCGTGGGCAGATGCGTCTCCGGCAAGCGCTGTAAGGTGAACAGGAGCTGATGCAGGAATCCGTGGCCGCCCTTTTCAATACCGAGCATCTCGTGCAGTTCGCCCAGCGCAACCTGAACGCCGACCCCGGACAGAAAGCCGACAAGAACTGTGCGAGACAGGAAGTCGGCGAGGAAGCCCAGACGGAACAGTCTCGCCAGAAGCAGTATGCCGGCAGTCACGAGGGCGATGAGGCTCGTGAGAGCGACATACCGGGGCGTATTGGCTATGAGCGACAAAGACGCCAGACCAGCCGCGACCATGGCCGCGGTCGCGGAGTCAGCGGCTACGACTAAATGGCGCGATGAGCCAAACAGAGCGAATGCGAGTACGGGCAGAAACATCGTGTACAGACCCGTAATGACCGGCGTGCCGATGATTTTGGTGTAGCCCATCACCTCGGGGATACCCAGGGCGCCGAGCGTGATTCCGGCTATGATTTCCGGCCCAATCCGAACGCCTTCGAAAGGCAGCAAACCCTGAAGCACCGGAAGCCGCGATCCCTGATCCCCGCCCGATTTGGCATGAGGGCCCATTATTTCCTCTATTTCGAGCGCAGCAGCGCATCCTTTGCATTCGCTATTTCTGCGAGCCTGGCTGCGTCGACCTCGGGATACGCCAGGTCAAGAGAAAGCAGCCTGTCGATGACGGCGGCCGCGACCACCACTCTGGTGAACCACTTGGTATCGGCCGGCACCACGTACCAGGGGCTATCTTTGGTCGCGGTATTCCGGATCATATCTTCGTAGGCGTTCTGGTATTCATTCCAGTGCTCGCGCTCCGCCATATCCGATGCCGAGAACTTCCAGTTCTTCTCCGGCTCATCAGCCCGCGCCAAAAACCGCCGTTTCTGTTCCTCTTTCGAAACGTGCAGAAAGAATTTCACAACCGCGACGCCATTGCGGTTGAGATACCGTTCAAAGGAACGAATGTCTTCAAAGCGCTCGTCCCAGACGCCCTTTTTAAGAAGTGCCGGCGGAATCTTCTGCTTCCGAAGAAACTCCGGATGAACGCGGACCACCAGAACTTCCTCGTAATAGCTTCTGTTAAAGATGCCGATCTGCCCGCGATTCGGCAGGCATTTCATGCATCGCCAAAGATAGTCATGATCAAGGTCTTCCGCGGAAGGCGACTTGAATGAGTAGACCTGGCAGCCCTGGGGGTTGATGCCGGACATGACATGCTTGATGGCTCCATCCTTACCCGCGGCGTCGAGCGCCTGGAAGATCAGCAGGACGGCCCATTTGTCCTGCGCATACAGCTTGTCCTGCAGTTTGGCGAGGGTCCGGACGCCGGCAGCCAGCGCATCTTTGGCCTCCGGCTCAGCCTCAGATCCGAAGCCCAGCGTGTCCGATGGATCTACATCTTTCAGACGGAATTTCTGTCCGTTGGTGATCCGGAATGGCTCGGCAAAGCGGCGAGCTCTCTTTATCACGTCTTTTGGTTTCATATGGCGATCAATCCCCGTTTGGCGGCGCGGAGGGATTCCTACATGCGGCAACGCTCGATTGATGTGGGTAAGAGGCTCGTCGGTTGAAATTATGTGACGTTCTCAAGTGTCTGATGCGCCGGGGGTTGGATAGTGCTCAACTCCCTATTGGAGGCGTCACTGTCATCAAAGCTCAATTTCATGAAGCAACCGGACGAACTTCAGAAAAGCTCGTTTCTCTACGCTTTGAGAAAAACGCGGCGGCGAGTTCGAGGCTCGTCTGCGAATATCGGAAATTGGATTCCTTTGACTCAGTTCCGACCGTTCGGGGGCTGCCGTTTATCGGCGTACTTCCGGCGATCCGAAAGAATCCTCTGGAGTTTTTCTCGCGAATTCTACGCGAGCACGGAGACAGGGTGCGTTTTCGCGTGCTCGGCCGGGACGTTCTCCTGCTCTCTCATCCGGAAGACCTGGAGCGGGTGCTGATCAAGCGCCGCGATGTCTACGGCCGTTCGGCGCAAATCCTCGCGTTGCGCTCTCTGTTCGGTCAGGGGTTGCTCGCGAGCGATGGCGCGCTATGGAAGCGTCAGCGCGCGATGATCCAGCCGAGTTTCGATCGCCATGCCTTGACCCGATACGCATGCATGATGCTGGACTGCATCGCCCGGCAAATTGCGGAGTGGCGGCCGGGCGCCGTTCGCGACGTGCACGTGGACATGATGCGCTACACCCGCGAAACGATCTGTAGCGTCCTTTTCGGAAGCGCTTTCGCTGTCGAACACTCGGAAATCGCGAACGACGTTTCCACGGTGTTTGGCGACCTACGGTCGGAACTCCTGTACCTGAGAGTGTGGCGCTGGCTGCCATTCGGGCGAAGCTTGAAATGGAATCACGCCGTCGCCGCGCTGAACGACTCAGTCAGGAACATCATTGAAGCGCGCCGCGCATCATCTGAACCGGGAGATGATCTTCTCGCCGAGCTCATGAAGGCGCGGGATACGCAGGGGGCGTCCATGTCGGATGAACAACTGCATGACGAAATCCTGACCTTTTTCCTCGCCGGACACGAGACCGCCGCAATTGCGCTCACATGGACCATCTATTTACTGGCGAGGTATTCCGGTATTCAAAGAATTGCTCAAAAGGAAGTGGCGGGCGTGACGGAGAACGACGCGGTCAGACCCGAGCATTACGCCCAATTACGGTATCTGACGGCCGTTGTAAAAGAAGCGATGCGTCTCTATCCGCCTGTCTGGAGCCTGGGCCGACAAGCGGCGGATGGGACAGAGATCTGGCTCTGCATTTACGCTCTGCATCGGGATGACCGGTGGTACGGTCGCCCCGACGATTTCCGACCGGAACGCTGGCTGGACGACGAGCCCCAACGCCCATTCACTTACATGCCGTTTGGAACTGGTCCGAGAATGTGCATCGGGCAGCATTTCGCGATGATGGAAGCAGTTCTGGGTCTGGCCGTCATTCTGAAACAGTTTGCGTTTGACCCTCATCTCGAGCCCGCTGAAGTCAACCCCTGGATTACCTTAAGACCAAAGCAGCCCATCCTGGTGCGTGTGTCTGCTGAGTAGCGGGCATGCCCATCACGGCGTCGATCCTCCGCTGGTATCGCGCAGTTCGCGGAACCAGTTCACCACGACCTGGATCTGCCGATAGTCCGGTGGATCGTTCACGACTTTCAACATCAGGAACCGGCTGCCGTCGTGAGAGAGCAGCATGTCGCGGTTCCATAGACTGGTTCCGGCCTGATAGGGCCCCGCGAAGAGTTTGCGCGGTATTCCTGCTTTTCCGGTTTTCGGATCGAACGCAACGGCCCAGATTGCATTTCGAAGCTCATAATAGATCTCGCGTCCGGATGGCGCCCAAAGGGAGTTCTGTCCGCCCTCGCTGGTGATGCGGATCGGTTGCGTCTTTCCCGTATATTGCTGGCCCGGATACTGCTGGACGTAAACCTCAAAGCGGCCCGTCAGGCCGCTGGTGTAGGAAATCCAGCGGCCGTCGGGCGAGAAGGAAGGAAAAACGTCGTCCTCAGTAGTGCATGCGATGCACTGCGGCTGCGCGCCGGGCGTCATCGAGAGAGCGTAAATGTCGCGTTTTGTTCTGTCGTGATAGCCCTCCGTAAACAGGATGGCGTTCGCGGCGGCGGACCAGGATTGCGGGTATTTCCCGAAGTAAGCATCACCTTGTAACGGCCGCGGCGCGGAGGAGCCGTCGAGTGCCGTGACGTAAAGGGTGTCCATCCGCTCGCCCTGGAAACGCGCCGCGAGGGCCACCGAACGGTTGTCGGGAGCCCAGATCCCGCCGGTGCCGGGGCTCTCATCCGAATGAACTTCCTTCCAGACGCCGTCGTTCAGACCGTACGAATAGATCTTCCACTGATCGCCCGACTCATAGCGCGTCAGCAAGAGCCGCTCTCCGTCGGCCGAGAGATCGAGCAGCCGATAGCGGCCCGGCGGAAGTCCCGACGGCGTCTCGCGCCCCTCGCGATCCACCCACACGGGCTGGCGCTGATGTACGATCGAGCCGCGGAAATATACGAGCGTGCCTGTATCGGAGACGTCCATCTGCACGCCCGCATAGCGATCCGGCGCAACATCGTTCACCATCGCCACGGGCTTGCCCGTGACTTCCCGACGTTCCGGATCAAAGGGCGCAGCCCACAAGCCGCCCGAACGGCTGAAGATCAGGTGGCCGGAAGGAAGATAACGCCCGTTCGCGGCGTGGCCCAGCAACTGGCGCACGTTGTGGTCTGACAGGGCGATCCGATTGATGGCCGTATCGCTGGGCGCGTAGTCCGTCGTCGCGACCAGACCGCTGCCGAGCAACTGCGTCGGATACCATGTGCCAGCCGGTTGCGGTTCGGCAAGCAACGGTTCCGGGTTGCCGCCCTCCGCCCGGACGCGAAAGATGCCCCGGAAGTCGCTGGCTTTGGAAGGCGGATAATCCGTCGCGCTGAAATAGATCCATCCATCCGAGCCCCACACGAGCGTTCCATCGGGCGAACGCCGCCCGAGCGTTAGCAACTTCCGGTTCGACCGCCCGTCGATTGAAGCTTCGCGCAACTCTCCGGCCTGCGACATGTACGCTACCCGGTCGCCCGCAGGCGAAAATGTGAGGCTGGTCGCCTGGGCGGTCTCAGCCAGCGTGTGAAACGCATTCTCCCGCAGACTACGGGCGTAGATCTGCCGGACGCCGCCCGATATGGCAATCCACGCCAACGTCGCGCCGTCACGGGAAATAGCGATTTGGCGGCCCGAATAAAACTGGAATTCCTGCCCCGGCGGCAGATCGATCGCAAACCGGACGGTTGGCCCGTAGCCGGCGGCGCGACCCCTGTGAACCACCAACGCCAAACCCACGGCGACTACCACCACAGTCGCAGCCGACACCGCGATCCATGGCCACTTCAGTCGGCGCACCTTCGGAACAGCGGCTGGGGGTTCGGCCGAAGGCTGCTTCTCCAGTGGCCGCAAAGTCGCCAAAGGCGGCGGTCCCGGGACCGCGACCGGCGCGATGAACTGATATCCGCCTCGGGGAACCGTACGGATGAACTGAGGATTCTCGGCCGAGTCGCGGAGGGCCAGGCGGAGCTTGTTCATTGCGGTGTTCAGCCCGGCATCGAACTGGACATAGGTATCGGAGGGCCAGAGTTCCGACTGAAGCTGATCGCGGGTGACCAGCGAGCCGGGGTTCCGGAGCAGCGCCGCCAGCAGCCGTGCGGGTAATTCCTGTAGCCGCACTTGCTGCCCGGAGCGCTTCAACTCCAAGATGTCCGGCTGAAATTCGTAAAGACCGAAACGGACCGGACGAGACACATCCCTCAGCGATGCTCCCGGTGGCCCCATGGTCGGCCAGTATAACACCCCGAGTATTCGTTTAGATTACAGGTTAAGTTTCTGTAAATAGGGGGCTTAATTGTTTAGACGCTAGTCGCCGCAGTTGATCCGGAATTGAGCCGCAATTGATTCGACGCCACTACTTCCAAGCCCTAATCTGACTTCGAACCGCGGCCGAGGAACGCGATTCAGGAGAAACAAAATGTTTATAACGCACCAAAAATCAGGGCGGGAGCCTGGCCGGAGAACTCTCGGGGCCTGGGCTCTCTGTCCGGCACTTCTACTCTTGTTTATGTCCGGCGCTCAAGCGCAGGCCCCCGATCCGAACCAGTCGGTCGGCATCAGCTCGTCCATGCCCGGCCTGGTCCTTTGGGATCAGTGTGGCTGGGAGGGACAGCGGCCCTGCACGTCGAACGACCCGATCTTCGGCGCGGTGAACTCCACGTCCAATTCTTTGGCGACGGGCTGCGACATCACGCTGTTCCCGATCAACCATGTCTGCACGGACAAGGGCGCCCGGCACAACGCCAGCGTTCCAGGCGGCTATGCTCCGGGCTGGCTCCAGTCACAGCAGTCGGATCAGTACAACCGGATCTCCGCCGATCTGCCGATGAATCTGGTTCCCATCCTCGGCACGCATAACTCTTACAGCAACTCGGCGGACGGCGGCTCCGAAATTATTAATCTCGATCAGCATTTCACCATCACCGACCAGTTGAATCTCGGAGCGCGCTTCGTTCGTCTCGACCCGGTTAACAGCGCGAACGGGCAAAGCGTCATGGGATGCCATATCTCGGACCTCGGCTCGACGTTTTCCAAGGTCATCACCGACATCAACCTCCTCACCCGCCAGAGTTACCCAACGAATGCCAGTCAACTCTGCGCTACGAGCATTACCAACCTGACATTCGCGCAATCGCTTGACGGCGCATTCTCCTTTCAGCGGCCGATCTATCTGGCCGTCGAAGAGATTCAGCACTGGCTTGCCAACAATCCGGCGGAAGTCGTGTTCATCACGGTCAATAACTTTTATAGTTCCGGACAGAGCGGCTACGTCGATCCCGCCGACCTCAGCGCGATCTTCCTGCATGTGTTGGGGAACATGTTGCTGACGCCACAGCAGTACCAGACCATGAACAGTCCCACGCCATGGCCGACGATTCGTCAGATGCGCGCTCTTGGCAAACAGGCGATGGTGTTCTTCTCAAATTCGTCGGGCGCCTCCGGAGTCTGGGACCCATCTCCGCAGGACACATCACTCGCTCATTGGCCCAGCACCTCGAATCCGAACTTTCCCGCGTGCCTCGATTTCGGAGGCATGCAAGTAGGACCGGGGCGCGACGCCACCAAGTCCGAATGGAACGGAGAGGACCGCAGTCTCAGCAACGCCTTTAACGCGTCCGATGAAAGCGGCCTCATGACCTGGCAGAACGTCGTCACCGCCACTCAATGCGGCTACGGAACTATTTCGCTCGATTTTCTGTATTCCCTTGGAAGCGCGGTCAACAACACATATATTCCGTATCCTGGTAGCGTTAACTTCACCACGGGCGGCAACTTCTATTCGGCGGACAGCGGACTGGACGAGCGGCCGCAGTGGCTGATCTGGAGCTGGCTACGGAATACGCCGGTAGCCCCGTCGGGCGGCGGGCCGGCCGCTCTGGTCCGGCAAAATCTGAGCGGCGAGGATTTAGGCGTCTCCCTGGTATTCGAGGGAAGTCCGGTAACCGCGAATATCATGGACTACCGGTGGCAACAGATGGGCGCGTCCAACACGCTGCCATTCGCGTGCGCGGGGCCTTATCAGCGCGTGGCAGGAAGCCCGTTTCCCGATCCGAGCAACATGTGGGTCTATTCCTGGGCCATCACGACGGTCAGCGACGTCTGGGCGAACGGCGAAACCGAATGCCAGAACGAATTCGGGAGCGGCTTTCATTTCTGGCACCCGATGAGCGCTCCCGAGGACAAGGTCCTTGTAAACGCGATGATGAGTCTCGGGGTCGGACAAGTCTGGCTGAACTACAATCCCGGCGCGACAGTGGCCTTTCCGAGCCAGGTGACGCTCAACCACACGCTGGGCGGTTCTAACACGGGGGCGGACGTCGTCGTCGCGGGCGGGTTCGGTGGAGAACTCACCGCGTCATTCGTTCCCGATCCGGGGTCGCCGAATTTCCTCCTGGGCAGCCAGAACATTCCGGGAAGCAACATCTTTCATCTGACTGCGAACGATACGGCTCTGGCCGGCGTGAAGAGCGGACAGTTTCACGGCGTCCTCACGATCACCGAACAGCACCCGGATAACAGCCCGTCGAGTTCATCGCGGGTTTCGGTTTTTCTGAATTTCTCAAACAGCAACACCTTCGGCGCAACTCCGCCCTCGGTGAATTTCACCACTTCGTTAACGCAGACAGTGAGGCTGGGATCATCGCCGGCGCCGGTGGGCTTCACCTACAGCAAGACACATCAGCCGCCGTGGCTGACGGTGACGTTCAACCAGATGACGACTCCCGCAACGATGACTCTGGTCGCGGATCCTCAAGGCGCGCCCTTCAACGCCCCCATGACTTACAGCCTGACTCTCACGCCGACGGATTCGAATTTTCCGCCGCTGACGATTCCCGTGACGATTCAGGTCGCCAACGTCACGATCAAGGCAAGCCCGTTCGCCGCGACCCCCGCAACGATTGACGGAAATTCGGTGACTCTGCCGGCTCCCGAGATATGGGTCGTAGGAAGCACGCATCAAGTCAGCCTGCCGTCGCAGTTTACGCCCGACCAAGCCACGTACTACAAATTCAACAATTGGAGCGGCCCACAAACAGGAACGCCGTTCCTCAACATCACCGTGCCTGCGGGTACCCCGATTTATACGGGCCAATACAACACACGGTATACGCTGACGCTTTCTTCGAGCCCGACTGCCGGAGGAACGGTGACGCCAAGTCCCGCGCCCGATTCGCTCGGCACGCTTCCGGCCGGAACGCAGGTCACCCTAACCGCGGCCGCCGCGACCGGATTTGTGTTCAAGCAGTTTACCGGGGCGTCGACCAGCCAGCAAAGCCCGGCCACGATCACGCTGAACGCGCCCGCGTCGGCAACGGGCATGTTTGTCGCGCAGCAGGCGCAGACCACGTTTAATACGAATCCGCCTGGACTTACCATACTCGTGGATGGCGTGAGCTACCCCACTCCCGCCAACTTTGCCTGGGCGACTACCGAGACCCATTCGGTAGCTGGTCCCACACAGACGACCGCTCCGGGCACGCAAGTCTTATTCACCAGTTGGAGCGATCACAGCACCGCCTCACCGAGGACGTTCTCGGGCAGCGCCACTCCGGTGAGCTATACGCTGAACTTCGGCCAGACGCAGTATCTGGTTTCAGCGCAGGTCGTACCTTCGCTCTCCGGCTCAGTCACTGGCGCCGGCTGGTATAGCGCTGGCACACAGGCGACGCTGCAAGCTACCGCCGCTCAGGGATTCAACTTCAGTTCTTATAGCGGCGGAATCAGTTCCACGCAGCCCATTGTTCCATTCACGGTAACCGGACCCGTCCAAGTCAGCGCAAACTTCACTGGAGTCAAACCTCCGCTGCTTTACGCTTCATCGGCGGCGCGTATAGACAACGGCGACGGAACGGTGGTCGTTCCGATCATCCTGAATGACCTCGCTTCGGCCGGACCCGCGGGCAATGCGGCGATCACGGGGGTTTCGGTTGTCACAGTGCCTTTGGGAGCGGGCCCGCCTACCATCAATCCTCCTGCGACGCCTTATCCGGTTGGCGTGGGGACTCTGTTACCCGGCCAGAGCAGCCCTGCCCTGCCACTGACGGTCGTCTGGCCTACCTCGGCCACTCGCGTGACTTTCAACATTCAGTTCGCGGCTAGCGGAGGCTACTCGGGCTCCACTAATCTCACCATCTTCCGCTAACCGGCAGCCAGCGACATTTATAAGGAGTTAAAAATGAAAATCAGAATCGTTTTAACGCTAATAGCGGTATCGGCCGGCGTGAGTCAGGCGGCCACCATGTTGACGCTCAATCCCGCCAGCGGGAATATTACAGGCGCCCCGGGCGACACCGTGGGATGGGGGTTCGATCTGACCTCCGATCCCACCGACTGGACGACCATCACGGCCGTTACGCCTATTCTCGAAAGCAATCCGGGGCTCGGGATTTTTCTGGATTTCTTCAGTCCACAAGGCGGGCCGGTCAACGGCTCACTCGCGGCTGGAGCGCCGGATTGGGTGGAGTCGTTCGATGTCTCGACGTTCAGCGGATTCGGCAGCTACACGATCGATCCCGCCGCGCAGACCGGCGACTCGGACAGCGGCGTTTTTCTGGTTGAGTATGAGCAGTTCAGCGGCGATCCGGCAGTCTGCGCCAATTGTTTCGTGACGTCGGGGACGTTCCTGCAAAATTTCAGCGTGACCACGACGACTCCCGAACCTTCCGGATTCATCATGGCGATTATGGGGGCGGCCCTGATCTGGCTGCCTGCCCGGCGAAGGAGGCGCCCGCGGGAATAACAGGGAACCGTGTGCGAAGCAAGGCGGGACGGCTGGGGTCGAGGTGGATCCAGGAGGACGATCGACTGAAGACCGCAGCGGATGCGCTCCGAAGGCGCCGCGCTAAGGGCCCACATTCGGTACCCGCGAGTGGTTTGTCCTGCGCCGCTTAAATAATAAGCGCTTGATGAACGGCGATCATCATTGATGTCTTACAGGAAACGGTGGCGTTTCCGAAGGTCCGCGGTGATCATCGTTTTTGAACAGCGGTTGGTTTGGGCTGTTATCGCATTGGCTGCCGGTAGCGGCCGACTGCAGGCTCAGTTCACGGACCCTCGCACCTACGACAACAGCCCTGTGGGGATCAATCAATTGACGTTGGGCTATGGCTTTGCCCACGCCAACGCATCGATCGATTCTTCGCTCGTGATCCCGGGGGCAAAGCTGGATCTGAATGTCGGAATTCTTGACTACATCCGAGGGGTCAGCTTCTTCCGCCGTTATGCCTGGATTGAAGCCAGTGTGCCGATTGCAGGCCTCGCCGGCGCGGTGACCGGTACGACGCTCCAGGGTTCCGTCACCGGCGCCGGCGACTCCAGCTATGTGTTTGGCGCCCTGCTCAAAGGAGGGCCGGCGCTCAGCGTACACGACTTTCCGACCTATGACCCGACGACCACCTTCGGAGTGAGTCTCACCGTCACAGCGCCCACCGGCGTATACAACGCGGACAAGGTTCTCAACCTCGGCTCCGACCGTTGGTCATTTAAGCCGGAGATCGCCGTTTCTCATCCTTTCGGACCGAATCATAATTGGGTGGTCGACGGGTATGCCAATGCCTATTTTTTCACCGATAACACCGGTTATCACGGCCGGGAAATACTCCGGCAACAGCCGCTCCCAGGCTTTGAGGGGCATCTGAGCTATTCCTTCACCTCCAGTATCTGGGCTTCCGTGGACCTTCGTTATGCATTCCGCGGAGATACCCTCGTGGATAGTGGGGACCAGCAGAATTCGCAGCAGAACGTTACTCTGGGGAGCGAGGTGAATGTTTCGTTGAGCCCGAAGCACTCGCTTCTGTTTTTGCTCGCGAAGGCCGTGGTGTACCGGAACGCGCCTGCTTCGACAATCTTTGGAATCAAGTACATCTATGGCTGGGGAAAGGGCTATAAGTAATCATCTTTTAGAACTTCCCTCAGCGCGGGCAGCCTGGCGAGGTGCGGCAGGCCTGCATCCGTGACCTTCAGGCATTCGTAGAAGTCGACTTGCTCCAGGGAGTCGATGCCGCCCAGCATTTCGAGGCTTCCATCGGTGATTCGCGTCAGACCCGCGTAGTAATAGGTAATCGCGAGGTCTTTTATGTGTTCCGTGGCCGCGTCCCCGGTGTCGCGGCGGCACATGCAGGTCAGGCGCTCCAGATTGCGGCAGCGACCGACGTGACGGAAGCCGGCGCCGGTAAAGCCGATGGGCGTCAGTTCGCGCAACGCGGGGAACTCAGGAACGTTGCGAGCGCCGCGTCATCGACCTTCGCGCAACCGATACTCAGCCTGATTTTCGAGAAATGCGACAAAGCCGCGGCTCGCGAAGTTCTCACAGACGCGTCCCCAGATGCCTTCAGCAAACTTCGATTAACAATTGAGCGCGAGCACGCCAGCCCCAAGTGCAGATGCTTCGCACCGCAAAACGAGTTCGGCGTCTTGAGTGGATGTCTCCAGCCCGAAGCTTGCGCCGCGAGCGAAATCCCGACGACGCGCTCAAAAACCATGATCCGCAGGTTCCGAATAAAGATCCGTCCCGATCGAGTTCGCGGTTCGACGGCAAGTCGAGCCGCGAACCCGCAACCCAAGGTAACCGTCCTCAAGATCCAGCGTGAAAGTCACGCGATCTAAAGGAGAAATCGTGGCGGCGATATCGCCTGAAATCCTAACGGATGAACTGATATCCGGCGAATATCGCGCCGACCGCCACAATAGAAATGGCGCTAATAATGATATATTTTGTCCATTTCTCTTTCGGCGTACCTTCCATCGCGACGTTCTTCATTTGATCTTCGATGCTGTCGAACATAGTGACCTCCATCGGCGTCCCCGGCAGGGGAGGCTGGAAACTACCTTCGATCGAGATATTACACCTCTTTTACACCGAACGGAAGCGGGGGGTATACGCCGCCCGCCGGATTTGAGAAATGCGCGTCAGTGCGTGACGGGCTGCGCGACCTTCTGCGTACTCGCCGGTTCGGCCAGACCGTTCGACCGAATCTGATCAGGATTCGGCAATGCGGACGCGTCCCAGCCTCCGCCGAGCGCGACAATGAGATTCACGGCCGCCACCATGCGCCGCTGTAAAAGCGTCACCTGCTCGCGCTGGTCGCTCAATGCGATAGTCTGCGTGGTGATCACGTTCAGATAAGAATCCGTGCCTGCCTTGTACCGGTCGGTCTCAAGCGTGAGAGAGGTGTTAGCCGCCTCCACCGCAGCCGCCTGTTGCTCGGATTCCTGCGCCAGTACGCGCAGCGCGGAAAGGTTATCTTCCACCTGCTGAAATGCGGAGAGAACCGTCTCGCGATAAGCGGCCACCGAGGCGTCGTAAATCGCCTCCGCATTTTCGACCGTGGCATGGCGCCGGCCGAAATCGAAGAGGGTCTGCGACAGCGTCGGGCCCACAGACCATACGCGACTGGCCCAGGTAAAGAGGTTCGCGAAACTCGAATTCGTAAGGGCCGCCGACGCGGATATCGAGAGCGTAGGATAGTACGCCGTTTCGGCAATACCGATGTTGGCGTTCGCCGCGGCGATCAATCTCTCCTGCGCTGAGATATCGGGGCGGCGCTCAAGCAGCGTGGACGGAACCGCCACCGGAATCGGCGGAGGCGAACCCGCAATCCTGCCCGCCGGAATCGACAATTCCGCGGGGGCGCGTCCGGTAGTTACCGCAATTGCGTGCTCGAGTTGATTACGCGTCACCTGAAGATCGGTCATGTTGGCCTGAGTCGTGAAAAGCTGCGTCTGCGCAAGCGTCACGTCCGATTTCGCCGCCACTCCACCCGCGTAACGATTCTGCGTCAGCGTGAGATAGGTCTCGTACGCCTTGATCGTGTCCTGAAGCAGCGCGATCTCCATGTCCGTACCGATCAGATTGAAATAATCGGACGCCAGCGTAGCCTGGAGCGCAAGCCGGGCGTTTTCCAGATCCGCGGCGCTTACCTGCGCGTTGGCGTTGGCCGCTTCCACCGCAAGGCGAACCCGTCCCCATAGATCGGGAACCCAGGTTGCGCTGAACGGAATACTGAAGCTGCCCGTCGTGCCGCCGAGGCGGCTACCGTTCCCGCCCACCCCGGTCACACCCACCGAAGGTGATGCGCCGATTGTCGGGTAGTAATTGGCGCGAGCCCCCAGAACCAACGCGCGAGATGCCCGAAACTGCGCCTCCATCTGCTTAACAGTGAAATTGCCGGTGCTGACGCGCTCTTCCAGCTCGTTCAGTTGCGGGTCGTTGAAAATCTCCCACCACTTGCCTTTGAGCTGGCCATCGCTGGGCGTCGCGGTCTTCCATTCATCGCTTCCCGCCATCTCCTTGAACGAGGGCGTAGCGGGCGCTACCGGCCTCTGGTATTTGGGGCCAACCGCGCATGCGGAGCAGAGAATGATGGATGTGAGAGGCAGGTAAAGCCGTCGCTTCATCAATCTCCACTCTCCGCGTAACCGCCGGGAACGAGCAGGGCGGGACGCCGGCGGGTGCTGCGGCGGCTGAAGCGTAGTCTGAGTCTGTCGAGTGAAAGATAAATCACGGGCGTTGTAAATAGGGTCAGCATCTGGCTGACGATCAGGCCGCCGACGATCGCGATGCCGAGCGGACGCCGAAGTTCGGATCCCGTTCCGAGGCCAAGCGCCAAAGGCATTGCGCCCAAAAGCGCGGCCATAGTCGTCATCATGATGGGCCGGAAGCGCAGCTGGCATGCCTCGAAAATGGCCTCGCGCGAGTTCTTCCCTTCGTTGCGCTCGGCTGCGAGCGCGAAGTCGATCATCATGATCGCGTTCTTCTTCACGATGCCGATAAGAAGAATGATCGCAATCATCGCGATGATGTCGAGTTGCGTCTGGAACAGAACCAGGGCGATGAGCGCGCCGATTCCCGCGGAGGGCAGCGTCGAGATGATCGTCAGCGGGTGCACCAGGCTTTCATAGAGAATGCCCAGCACGATATATACAGCGAGTAGCGCCGTGCCGATCAGAATCGGCTGGTTCGAAAGCGAATCCTGATAAGCCTGCGCGGTGCCCGCGAACTTGCCGGTCACGGCCGCCGGAAGCCCCATCTCGATCTCGGCGCGATTGATCGCGGTGACCGCGTCGCTCAGCGACACGTTATCCGCGAGATTAAAGGAAATGGTCGACGCCGGGAACTGCCCCTGGTGCGGCAGTGAAAGGGGCGTAATGCCTTCCGACCAGTGCGCGAAAGCCGAAATCGGCACTTCAATTCCGCGCGGCGTCTGCACATAGACTTTGGAAAGCACCTCGGGACTGGACCACCATTTCTGTTCCAGCGCCAAGACCACGTGGTACTGATTGATCGACTTGTACATCGTCGAAACCTGCCGTTGCCCGAAAGCGCTGTAGAGAGCGCTATCCACGGCCTGAGCGGTAAGCCCCAGACGCGACGCGGTATCCCGATCGACCTTCACGTTTTCCGAAAGGCCGGAGTTCTGCAAATCCGAACTCACATCGGCGATCTCGGGCAGGACCTGCAGTCGCGCGAGCACGCGCGGCGCCCACTGATTCAGCAGATCCAGATCCTGCGTCTGAAGCGTGTACTGATACTGGGCGTTCCCCTGACGGCCACCCACGCGAATGTCCTGGCTCGATTGCAGATAAAGCGTTGCGCCGGGCATGCCGGACGTTTTCCGCCGGAGCCGCGAAATCACCTCGTCGGCCGTCACCTTGCGCACGCCGATCGGCTTGAGTTCGCAGAACAACTGCGCCGAGTTTCCGCCGCCGCGGCCGAACCCGCCGCTGCCGGAACCTGCGAACGCGTCGACGGTCTGGACATCGGGATCGCTGCGTACCTGCTGCTCGAACCAGCGCACCTTTTCGGAGAGGGCCGCGAAGGAAATATGTTGCTGTCCCTGAATCTGCCCCTGCAGGCGGCCTGTGTCCTGCTGCGGGAAAAAGCCCTTCGGAACCTGTATGTAGAGGTATACGTTCACGCCGATCGTGATCAGCATGACGATCATCGTGAGCGCCGGGTGGTTCAGAACCACCTGAAGCGCCGATGAGTAAGTCGAGATGATGAACCGGAAGAAGCGCTCACTCAGGTTATAGAGCCGCCCGTGAGTATGCTTGACCTTCAGAAGCCGCGAACACATCATCGGCGTCGTCGTCAGAGACACGACCATGGAGATCGCGATCGCGACTGAAAGAACCACAGCAAATTCGCGGAACAGGCGCCCCACGATGCCGCCCATCATGAGAATCGGGATGAACACGGCGATGAGCGATGTGCTCATGGAAAGCACCGTGAACCCGATCTCCTGCGCTCCCCGAAGCGCCGCCTGCATCGGAGCCATTCCATTCTCGATATGCCGGGTAATATTCTCGATCACCACGATGGCGTCGTCGACGACGAATCCTGTCGCGATCGTAAGCGCCATGAGCGACAGGTTGTCGAGGGTGTACCCGAGCAGGTACATCGCGCCGAACGTGCTGATCAGCGAGACCGGCACCGAAATACTGGGAATGAACGTCGCCCACCCGTTCCGCAGAAAGAGAAACACGACCAGGATCACGAGACTGATCGAAATGCCCATCGCGGTCTCGGCATCGATGACCGAAGCGCGAATCGTGGTGGTGCGGTCGTTGTCCACCTGCAGCGAAACGGTCGGCGGAAGCGACGCCTGGAACTGCGGCAGCACCGACCGTACGCGGTCGGCGGTCTCGATGATGTTCGCGTTCGGCTGGCGGGTCACCATGATCAGCACCGCTGGCTTGCCGCCCGCGAGCCCCATGTTGCGGACGTCCTCGACCGAGTCGAAGACGTTGCCAAGGTCCGTGAGCCGGATCGGCGCGTTGTTTCGGTAGAGCACTACAAGATTCTTGTAGTCCTTCGCTTCGAGAAGCTGATCCGTAGTCTGCAGTGGAAGCGTGCGATCGTTGTCGATCAGTTCGCCCTTCGGCCGGTTTGCATTCGCGTTGGCCAGAAAGTTGGCGATGATATCGAGTCCCACGTTGTACCGCGAAACGGGCTGCGGATTCAGTTCGACGCGAACCGCCGGCAGCGAACTGCCGTTGACGTTCACCTGGCCCACGCCTCGCACCTGCGCGAGCTTTTGCGCGAGAACCGAAGACGCCATGTCATAAAGCACCGGGGTCGGGACGACGTCCGACCTCAGCGACATGATCAGAATGGGCGCGTCGGATGGGTTCACCTTCCGGTAGCGCGGATTCGTGGGAAGGTTCGCCGGAAGATAACCGGCCGCGGCATTGATTGAAGCCTGCACATCGCGCGCCGCCGCGTTGATATCGCGGTTGAGATCGAACTGAAGGACCACACTCGCCGAACCCAGAGAGCTGTTCGAAGTCATCTCCGTCACGCCGGCGATGCGCGTGAACTGCTTTTCGAGCGGCGTGGCCACCGACGCGGCCATTACTTCCGGACTGCCGCCCGGCAACGAAGCGCTGACGAACACAGTCGGAAAATCGACCTGCGGCAGCGGTGAGACCGGAAGCTGGGTATACCCGATGGCCCCCGCCAGCGTAATCGCGATCGTCAGAAGAGTGGTCGCGACCGGTCTCTGAATAAAGGGGGAGGAAACGCTCACGCAGGAACCTCGGGAAGGTTAAGTTGCTCGGGATCGCGTTTCCCCCGCAGATTGGCCAGCCAGACGGCGATGCGCCCGAACCAGAGGTAAATCACCGGCGTGGTAAACAGGGTCAGAACCTGGCTTACCAGCAGACCGCCTATGATCGTGATGCCCAGAGGTCTGCGCAGTTCCGAACCCGTACCGGACCCGAAAGCCAGCGGCACGGCGCCCAGCAGAGCGGCCATGGTGGTCATCATGATAGGACGGAACCGCAACAGGCACGCCTGATAAATCGATTCCTCCGGCGTTTTGCCTTCGTGGCGTTCCGCTTCGAGGGCGAAGTCGATCATCATGATGGCGTTCTTCTTCACGATGCCGATCAGAAGAATGATTCCGATCAGGGCAATGACGTCGAGATCCTCCTTGAACAGGATCAGCGCGAGAATCGCGCCAACGCCGGCGGAAGGAAGCGTTGACAGAATCGTGATCGGGTGGATGTAGCTCTCGTAGAGTACGCCCAGCACGATATACACGGTAACGATCGCCGCCAGAATCAGAATCGGCTCGCTCTTCAGAGAGTTTTCGAACGCCGCGGCCGTGCCCTGGAACGTCGCCTCGATGCTGGCCGGCATCCCGACTTCTTTCGTCGCTTCGCGGATGTGATCGACAGCCGCGCCCAGCGACGCGCCCGGCGCGAGATTGAACGAGATCGTCACGACCGGGAACTGGCCCTGGTGATTAATCGAGATCGGAATCGGGACGGTCGTCGCGGTGGTGAATGTACTCAAAGGAGCCTGGGGCTGGGAAGCCGCGCCGGTCAGCGCGGTGTTCGTTCCGGCCAAAGCCACAGTCGATGCGAGGTTTGCTGACGCAGCGCCGATCTGCACGCGCAGATCCTGCAGCGCCTCCGCGCTCCGCTGCCATTTCTTGCCGGTTTCGAGTATGACGTGATACTGGTTCGCCTGCGTGAAAATCGTCGAGACCTGGCGCTGTCCAAACGCGTCGTAAAGCGTGTCGTCCACGTTTTGCGGCGTGATTCCGAAGCGCCCCGCCGTATCGCGGTCGATATTCACTTTCAGCCCCAGCCCGTTGTTCTGCTGGTCCGAAGCCACGTCGCGCAGTTCCGGAATCTGCTTCAGCCGATCCAGCACGCGCGGAATCCACTGGTCGAGGATTTCTTTCTGCGGCGCGTCCAGCGCGTACTGATACTGCGTTCGGCTGATGCGGTCTTCCACCGTCAGATCCTGCACCGGCTGCATGTAAAGCCTGATGCCGGGAATCTCGTCGACCTTCGGCTGCAGCCGGCGAATCACTTCCAGCGCCGACACGTCGCCGCGGTCCTTAAGCGGCTTCAACGTGATCTGGATTCGCCCTGAGTTCGGCGTCGTATTCGTTCCGTCAACGCCGATAAATGACGAAAGGTTCTCGACCGCCGGGTCTTTCAGAATCACGCTGGCGAGGCGCTGCTGGCGCTCTCCCATGGACTCGAAGGAAACAGTTTCCGGCGCCTCTGAAATGCCCAGGATCACGCCGGTGTCCTGAACCGGGAAGAAGCCTTTCGGAACGATGATGTAGAGGTAAATCGTCAGTGCCAGCGTGCCGACCGCGATCAGGAGCGTAAGCGGCTGATGCCGCAGCACCACCCTCACCATCTTTCCGTACTGCTCGATTGTCTTGACGAACACCCACTCGGACCAGCGATAGAAGCGCCCCTGTTCGTGTTCCGGCTTGTGTTTCAGAATGCGCGCCGACATCATCGGCGTCAGCGTCAAAGATACGAATGCCGAAAGGATGATGGTCACCGCCAGCGTAACGGCGAATTCCCGGAACAGCCGGCCTACGATGTCGGCCATAAACAACAGCGGAATCAGCACGGCGATGAGTGAAACCGTCAGTGAAACGATCGTGAACCCGATTTCGCCCGAACCCTTGAGCGCCGCTTCCATTGCTGAATCGCCCATCTCGAGGTAGCGCGAGATGTTCTCGATCATGACGATCGCATCGTCCACCACGAAGCCGGTGGAAATCGTAAGCGCCATCAGCGAAAGGTTGTCGAGGCTGTACCCGAGCAGATACATCACGCCGAACGTGCCCACGAGCGACAACGGAACAGCGATGCCCGGAATCAGCGTTGCGGACAGATTTCGAAGGAACAGGAAAATGACCATGACGACCAGCGCGATGGTCAGCGCCAGTTCGAATTCCACATCCTCGACCGAAGCGCGAATGGTCGTCGTGCGATCCGTGATGGTCTTAAGGTGCACCGATTCCGGCATCGACGCCTGAATCTGGGGCAGCAGCGCGGTCACCGTGTCGACGACGCCGATGATATTCGTGCCCGGCTGCCGCTGAATATTAAGAATGATCGCCGGATTTTCGCCGACCCAGGCCTTCTGCTTCGTGTTCTCGACGCCGTCGATTACCTGGGCCACATCCGACAGCCGCACAGGCGCGCCATTACGGTAGGCGATCACGATCGGGGCGTACTCGGCCGCCGAGCTGATCTGATCATTATCGTTAATGGTCCACGCCTGTTCGGCGCCGTCGAAGTTCCCCTTGGCGGCGTTGACGTTGGCGCTCCCCAGCGCGGTGCGCAGCGTCTCCAGGCTGAGCCCGTAAGAAGCGAGGGCAGTGGGATTTGCCTGCACACGCACAGCTCGGCGTTGCCCGCCGCTGATGCTCACAAGACCCACGCCTTTAAGTTGCGAGATGCGCTGGGCCATGCGCGTCTCGGCCAGTTCCTCGACAAAAGGCAGCGGCATCGTGTCCGACGTGATTGCGATGGTCAGAATCGGCGCGTCGGCCGGATTTGTCTTCGAATAGATCGGCGGAGTGGGCAGGTCTTTCGGAAGGAATGTGCCGGCGCCGTTGATCGCAGCCTGCACCTCCTGCTCCGCGATATCGATGTTCAGTTCGAGCGAAAACTGCAGCGTGATCAGCGAACTTCCGAAGGAGCTGATCGAAGTCATCTGCTGCAGCCCGGGAACCTGCCCGAACTGCTTCTCCAGAGGCGCGGTAACCGACGAGGTCATGACCTCAGGGCTGGCGCCGGGGTAGAAGGTTTGAATCTGAATGGTCGGATAGTCGACCTGCGGCAGCGCCGAGACGGGTAACTGCTGGAACGCCACAACCCCGACGAGCACAAGGCCCGCCATCATTAGCGACGTCGCGACCGGCCTTTCAATAAAGATGCGCGACGGACTCATTTACTGCTGGTCCCCGCCCTTCTTTCCCTTTCGCCCGAATCCGCCGCCCGATCGGGGTCCGCCGCCGGCAGCCCCGCCGTTCTGCACTGACGCGTCCGCCGCCGCCCCAGGGGCGGCGGCCTGCTGACCGCCCTTGCTGCGGCCCCGGCCGCGGCCGCCGCGACCCGCGGGCAATGCCAGGGGATCCTCACCCGGACGGCGCACGCGCACCTGAGTACCGTTCTGCAGCCGGTCCGTTCCGTCGGTAACGACCGGATCGTTCTCCTTCAGTCCGCTCGAAATCGACGTCATGTTGTTATCCATGACGATATCGGGCGTAACATTCTGGATTTGGACCTTTGAGTTCTCGTCGACCAGAAATACGAACGGGCCGTTCTGTCCATGCTGGATTCCCACGGACGGGATCACCATCTGATCCTTCTTCGTGTCCACAAGCAGCCGCATGTTGACGAACTGGTTCGGGAAGAGCGCATTGTCCTTGTTCTCAAACACCGCCTTCAGCTTCGACGTGCCAGTCGTGGGATCGATCTGGTTGTCGATCGTGGCCAGATAACCGGACGAAAGCTTTTGCGAGTTGTCGCGATTGAAGGCGTCTACGGGCAGGCGCGCGCCCGCATGAAGTTTCGAAAGCACCTGGGGCAGGGTGTCCTCCGGAATGGTGAAAAACACGGCGATCGGCTGCACCTGCGTAATCACGATCAGGCCGTTCGCGTCCGAAGCGTGGACGATATTGCCGGGATCCACCAGCCGCAACCCCACGCGTCCGGAGATCGGCGCGATGATGTGGGCGTACGTAATCTGGAGCCTCGCGTTGTCGATGTTCGCCTGGTCCGTCTTGACGTTCCCCTCGTATTGACCCACCGTGGCGATCTGGGTATCGAGTTGCTGCTTCGGAATCGCGTCCTGCGCAAGAAGAGTTTGATAGCGGGTGAGGTCGAGGTGCGCGTTGGCGAGCAGGGCTTGGTCACGGGCAAGCGTGCCCTGCGCCTGCTCCAGCATGACCTGATACGGGCGCGGATCGATCAGCGCCAGTTCGTCGCCCGCTTTCACCATGTCGCCTTCTTTGAAGTTGACGTTCATCAGTTGGCCGTCGACGCGGCTCTTAACCGTAACGGTGTAGAAGGCTCCGACATTGCCGAGTCCCGTCAGATAGACGGGAACATTCATCGCTTTCGCCGGCGTGACGACGACCGGCTGGGGGCCGAACGCGCCCCCGCGACTATTTCGTCCCCCCCGGCCACGGCCATTCTGCGGCTGGGGAACAAGGTCCGGCTGCCCAGCGCGCCACACCGCGTAACCGGCGACGCCAACGATCGCGAGCAGAAACACCACCCAGATCAGGCCGCGCTTACGGTGTTTACGCGGAGGCGGTGGCGCGCCATGATCCCCCGGGTGCGCCGGAGGCGCGGCGCGGTGCTCCGGCGGAGTCTTAAGGTCGGTGGTAGTGGTGTTCGTGATCATTCAAACCGCGTTCAGGACAATAAATGTAAGTGACTGCTTACAGCAGTCCGAGGTAACACGGGAACGCCGCGGCGAAAAGCAGATTTCACCATATGTCCCCTCGGCGCGCCAGAAACCGGCGCAATAGCGGTATAACGCTACCGCTTGTTGAAATCATTGTACTTTGGAACGGCACGAGTGCGGAGCCGCACGGTCGAAGACCGCCCCGTTCCCTGGAACTTGCAGCATTTATTATGCGCCACGGCCGGGCCGGTAAATTGTAAATCAGGGTCAAGACGGTACTCCGAACCCCACCGATCGGACGATATCTGCACGAAAATATCCGTCCGCTAGAGGACCTTCCTGACGGTCTTCCCGACGCCCTTACCGATCTTACCGGCGCCTTTGACCGAACCGACAGTCACATCCTTACCCGCTTTCACCGCGCCGGTTCCGACAGAGACGCCTGCGTCAATCGGGTGCAGCGTCGCCAGATCCAGCGCGCCCTTTCCCACTCCGGTGGCGGCGCTGCCCGCTCCCTTGGCTACTCCGCCACCGACGGATCCCACGCCTCCGCCGATCTCCGCAGCCGCTCCTTTGCTCTTTTTCTTGCTCTTATGCGCCTTCTCTGCCTTGGCGGGCCTCTCGGTGGCCTGATCGCGCGAACCGACGTCCTGCGCCTGGACAGTCCCGAAGCTCAAAGTCAGCCCGGCGACGCATACTGCGAACAATTTCATAGGTCACCCGCCTGTTTCTGAGGACGCCGTTCCCTCTCTCCAGGATACAATATGGCGAAAAGGTTAACGTTTAAGTCAGCCACCTCCCGTCAAAAGCATGACGCTGAAACCCGTACTCCCAGCCCTTCTGGGCGCGGCGGCCCTGGCCGCTCAGACGCCAGCCCAGACCGAGCTTTTCGAGAAGAACGCGCGTCCCCTGTTCGCCGAGAAATGCCAGGGTTGCCATAACGCAAAGCTAAAAAGCGGCGGGATCGATTTCAGTTCCACGGAAGGAATGAAAGAGGCGGCCGCTACGGGCATTTTCGGAACCGCGGAGGCGCCGGATAAAAGCGTCATTCTGCAGGCGCTTGGTTATGACGGTCGCGTGAAAATGCCGCCGCAGGGCAAACTGCCCGCGGAAACGATCTCCGCGCTTCGCGAATGGATTGCCGCGGGGGCGCCGATTCCTGGTCCGGCGCCGGCCGCCGAAACCTCTTCAACCGGACTGCGCCCGGTCGCTCTCCGGGGCGTGATCACTGAGGCCGACAAGAACTACTGGGCGTTCAAACCCATGGCGCACCCCGTTCCGCCCGCCGCCGCCATTCCCGGCTGGGGTGACAACGCGATCGACCGTTTCATTGCTGCCAACCTCAGGAAGGACGGCATTTCTCCCGCGCAGCCCGCGACCCGCATCGCTCTGATCCGCCGGGCCACGTTCGACCTTACAGGACTCCCCCCCACCGAAAAGGAAATCGCCGATTTCCTCGCCGATAAATCGCCCAAGGCATTTGAAAAGGTCGTTGACCGCCTCCTCGCATCGCCCCGCTACGGAGAGCGCTGGGGCCGCCTCTGGCTCGACGTGATGCGCTATGCCGATTCCACCGGCAGCGACGAGGACCACCGATACCCGCATGCCTGGCGCTATCGCGACTATGTCATCAAAGCTTTCAACGATGACATGCCATACAACGAGTTCGTCCGCGAGCAACTTGCGGGGGATATTCTCGCCGCCGATCCAAACTCGGGAGTCGGATATCGCGGAATCGTCGCGACGGGCTTCCTCTCACTTGGCAAAAAAGCCCTCGCCCAGAAAGATCTTCCCCTCAAGCGATATGACGTTGTAGACGATCAGATCGACGTCACCGCGAAAGCGCTTCTGGGCCTGACGGTCACCTGCGCGCGTTGCCACGACCACAAATTCGATCCCATCGCGACCAAAGACTACTATTCGTTGGCCGCCATCTTCGCGAGCACGTTGAGCTACGAAAAGGGCGAGGATGGCGATCCCGTGCAGACGCCTCTCGCTCCCGCGGGTGTCTTCGAATCATTCAAGAAGCAGTGGACCGAATACCTGGGCGTGGAGCGGCAAATCAATAAGATTCTCGATTTCGACTCAGTCAGTAAGAAGGACCGCGACAAGCAGGAACCGCTCATCGCCCAATACATGCTGGCCACGTCCGGCGGGGATGCCTCCAATCTGGACTCGTCGCAACTCGCCCACTGGACCGCATATCTGAAATCCAATCGTCCGGAACTCGCCAGGTGGCGCGCCGCAACCAATGCTGACCGCGCTCAGATCGCGAAGGAGTATCAGGAAGAGTTCCGCCGGTCCGCGTATCAATACGACCAGAATCTGAGTTGGTGGAAGACCGCCCGATCGAGCTATCCCAACTCCGGAAAGGTCGCAGGCCCGCGACCGGATGTTGACAAAAGTAAAGACGCCTTCTTCTACTCGGTCTGGATCGATTCCAACGGTCCGCTTTACGCCCCGAGCGAGTCCCGCATTGCGTCGTTGACCGCCGAAAAAGCCGAAGAACTCCGTAAACTGCTCGCGCAAAGCGCCGCACTGGAAAAGAATCTTCCCACCGAGGAAGTGCCGATGGCCATCGCGGTCAAAGAAGGCCCCACGATGGATCAGCATGTCTTCCTTCGCGGCGATTATCACAATCCGGGGGACGCCGTTCAGCGAACCGCGCCCGCGATTCTCCGCATCAACGCTCCCGCACCGCCCGTCTCTACCGCAAGCGGACGGCTCGAACTCGCCAACTGGATCGTCGATCCGCGCAATCCGCTGCCGGCGCGCGTGATGGTAAACCGCATCTGGCAGGGCCACTTCGGAGAGGGAATTGTCCGGACGCCCGACAACTTCGGGAAACTCGGAGACCGCCCGTCCAATCCCGAACTGCTTGACTACCTTGCCACGCAGTTCGTCGAGAACGGGTGGTCGATTAAGAAGATGCACCGCGCCATTATGTTGTCCAGGACCTACCAGATGAGCGCAGAGTACGACGCGGAGAAGAAGGCAAAGGACCCGGAAGACCGCCTCCTTTCCCGCTTTCCCCGTCAACGCCTCTCGATTGAAGAAATCCGCGACGCCTTCCTCGCGATCGGAGGCGACCTCGATCTCACGATGGGCGGCACGCTCGATCCAGGCGTCGGAACCGACGGCGAAACGAGCGCCAACCGCATCAGCATGAATCCCGAGAGCACGAATCGCCGCAGCATCTACCTGCCGCTTCGCCGCTCCAACCTGCCGACGCTTTATATGCTGTTCGACTTTGGCGACGCGACCAGCCCTGAGGGCAAGCGCAACCCGACGACGGTAGCGACGCAGGCGCTCTTCGTCATGAACAGCCCACTTGTGAACCGCGAAGCCCAGGCCCTCGCCGACCGCGTCCTGAAGCAGGAGAAGAAGGATTCGCGCCGTATTGATGAAGCTTATGTCGCCATCCTGGATCGGCATGCGAACGCCGCCGAGATCGACGCCGGCCTGTCTTACATCCAGAGCCTGCAGCGTAAATGGACCGACATTAACGAAGCCAAGGCGTGGCAGAGTTTCTGCCATGCCCTGATGGCATCCAACGAATTCCTGTACGTCTATTAAGGAGCCCACCGGACCATGCTGAAGAATTTCGTCGTCAAACCGCCCCGGCCGAATCAGCTCTCACGCCGGGCCATGCTGCGGGCCGCTGGCTGCGGTTTTGGTTTCATGGGACTTCAGTCGCTCCTCGCGGAAACGGCGGCGGATCCTCTGGCTCCGAAATCGCCCATGTTCCCGGCGCGCGCCAAGCGCGTGATCTTTCTGTTCATGCATGGAGGGCCGTCGTCGATCGATACATTCGATCCGAAGCCTTATCTCGATCAGAACGACGGCAAACCCCTGCCGATCAAGCAGCCACTGACGTTTGCGGCCGGCAAAACAGGCGGGTTGATGAAATCGCCCTGGCAATTCAAGAACTGCGGTCAGAGCGGTCTGCCGATCAGTAATCTCTTCCCCGAAATTCGCGAACAGGCTGACGACCTGTGTGTGGTCCGTTCCGTCGTTGGCGAGGGCGTTGACCATGGCGCCGCGCTCCTCCAGACCTTCACCGGCACCTTCACATTCACACGGCCCAGCATGGGCTCCTGGGTCCTCTACGGACTGGGCACGGAGAACCGCAATCTGCCGGGCTACATCACCATCAAGCCTGCGCTTTCCCACGGCGGCGCGAAGAACTGGAGTTCCGGCTTCCTGCCCGGTTCCGTTCAGGGCACAGCCATCGGTCACGCAGGCATGCAGGTCGCCGATATCCAGAAAGAGCCGATCGAATACCTCGTCAATCAGGGACTCAATCGCGAGCAGCAGCGGTACGAACTGGACATGATCCAGGCCATCAACCGCAAGCATCAGGAGATGTGGAAGCTCGACGACGATCTTGAAACCCGCATCCAGTCCTTTGAGATGGCGTTCCGGATGCAAGCCGAAGCGGCCAAAGTTTTCGACGTTTCAGGCGAATCCGAGGCCACAAAGAAACTCTACGGCCTGGATGACCCCAAGACCGCCGATTTCGGATGGCAGTGCCTGCTTGCGCGCCGTCTCGCCGAAGCTGACGTTCGCTTCATCCAGTGCACCCACAGCTACAAGTGGGACCAGCATTCCGACCTGTTCGTCAAACACAACGAAAACGCCGGCGAAGTTGACAAGCCCATCGCAGGTCTTCTGAAAGATCTGAAAGCGCGCGGCCTCCTGAAAGATACTCTCGTCATCTGGTCCGGCGAATTCGGCCGTACTCCTGTTTCCGAAAGCGGCAACGGGCGCGATCACAACCCCTATGGCTACACAGTCTGGATGGCGGGCGGCGGCGTAAAGCCAGGCTTCGCTTATGGCGCTACCGACGAATTCGGATATCACGCGGCCGAGAACCGCATGCACATCCACGACTATCACGCCACCGTGCTTGCGCTATTGGGCCTCGATCATACGAAACTCACTTATCGTTACTCCGGACGCGACTTTCGACTCACCGATACGGCAGGCGCCGTGCATGACGGCATATTCGCTTAGGAGCGAATATGGCAGCAAAAAAGTCGACCACCAAGAGCCGCAGTAAAGTCGGCAAGGTGATGCATGAGTACAAACACGGACAGTTGAGGTCCGGCAGCGGAGGAAAGGTCAAAAGCCGCAAACAGGCCATCGCCATCGGGCTGAGCGAAGCGCGAGCCGCCGGCGCAAAGATCCCGAAGAAGAAGGCAGCCAAAAAAGCCACGAAGAAGTCCTAACGGAACTGCCGCTTGTAGAAGAAGTTGATGCTGACGATCCCGTTCTGATCGCGCATCGCCACCGCCGAGTACTGAGGATTGAACGCCCACTCGACCCGGACAATCATGCTGTTCGGATCGTCCACCGCCGTGACGTACGTGAATGTCAGGTTGCTCGAGATCCTCTGCTGGAGTGTTACGCTCGCGGTGGGCACACTAGAGCCGGTCGTGAACGTGGGATCGATTTTCAGCTGCGAGAGTCCGAAAACGCGCTGCAGCCTTCCCGCCACCGGATCGGCCAACGCCTTACCCACAATCGCAGATTCGCCCATCTGCTGGAAGCCCTGCGCGGGTTGGGATGGCTGATTCGCAAGCAGCGTCGGATCCGATGTCGGCGTCGTGCCCGATGCCAACAGGCTCACAATCTCCTCGAACTGGAGTGGCGGGTCGGACGTGTAACTCAGTTTCATGTTATCGACGGGTCCCGTCACGCGCACCGTCACCGTTACGCCCTTCGCCTCGGTGTCAAGGCTCACATCCAGAATCGGCTCGATACGCACAGGGTTGTAGAACGCGATTGTCCCGTTATCCACGCGATACTGCGATCCGAAAAATACGAGTTGCCCCTCAGTGATGTTCACTCGCCCCAGAACGCCTGGCTCAGAGGCCGTACCTCGCACACGAAGGTCCGCATCAGCCTGCAGGTTCTCCGCAAGAGACGACTCCACAGTCATCGCGGGCGACGTGCGGACACGAATGTCCAGCCGCATATTGTCGAGCAGCGGCGACGGCGCTGACGGCGCCTGCACGGGCGGCGCTGCGCGCGTCAGGATCGAACCGATATCGGTTCGCGGCGCGTAGCTGATTCGTGTGATCGTCGCCGTCCCGGACAGGACGCTGTTCTCGGTAGTGCCTGTGAATTGAATGTCGGCGTTCGACGTGACGCTCACGCCCTGCTGCAGCCGGACCCGCACCCGCGTGGCCACCGCATGCAATCCGAACCGCATGGCCGGGCTGAAGCCGGCGGCTCCTGTCACGGTCACGCGCCCGCCGCCCACTTCCGCAGTCAGAGTTCGGACCTGCGCGCTGTTCCCATTGAACACGATAGTCCCGCTCGCGTTTGAAATTCCGATCGGCGCGGCAGGGTGGTTGAAAGCCGCGTTCTGAAGCGTCAACTGCCCGTTCACAAGTGGTTGCGAAAACGTGCCGCGAACCGTTGCCCCAATCTGGACCCGGCCCGCCGAATAAATCTCGCGGTCGAAATTCTGCAGCAGGCCGATATCCGTATTCGCAGTGACCGCTGCATTCAAAGACTGATCGTTGAGTGATGCCGTCCCGCTCAGTTGAAGATCCGTCTGCGGTCCCGTGAGATGCGCGCTTTCGACGCGAATCGCTCCGCGATCCATTGCGAGCGACACCGGGCCCTGATTCGAAAACGCAATCGGCTTCCCTACCCCCGGACGCGGCTTTGTCGTGAAGTTCACCTTATCGAGGCGCAGCGCTCCATTGAGCAATGCCGTTTTCATCACGGGGCCGTTAACCGTAGCCGATCCATCCACCACCACGTCAAACGGCGGAGGTCCCTCGGGATTCGCCTGAGCAAGCGGCTGAATGCGCGCCCACGCCAGATTCGAAAACGTGAGCTGCGCGTTCACAGGATAATCCGCAGTCAGTTCAGCCGTACCGCGCCCCTGAATCGAGGATCCCGCCAGGTCCGAATCGAGCGTAAAGCCTACCTGGTTCGCTGAAGTTGTGGCCGCCGTAAACTTCAAATCCCCATAGCTATGGCCCTCGGCTGTAATTCCCGAAGCCGAGAGGTTCGCGTTCAGAGCGCGGAAGAGGATTCTCGGATCTTTCTCGTGAATCGTGACCGTTCCGTTCGCGCTCAGGTCCAACTTTCCGCCGAGCCCCGGCCGCAGCGTTTGCGCGTTGTGAATCTTCGAGAGATCGATATGACTACTTGTGATGTTGAACCGCGCATCGCCCTGCTCGAACTTGCCGGCCGGATGGTCGTAATGCGCGGCCAGGTCGATCCGCGATGGCCCTGCAACGATCTCGAGGTTCTGCACATCCACGCTGCTCGCCTGATACGAAACGCTGCCGCGTACGCGGTCCAGCGGCTCGCTGTAAATCACCGCGTGCGAAAGATCGATATTGGCGCTCCCCTGCGGATTCGTCATCGTTCCACTCAGGTGCGCGGAAGCAGTGAGTGTCCCCTTCGCGGGTATGTCGGACCGCTCGACCGCGTTGAGCGCCCGGTCGAGGGCTACGTTCGCGACGTTCAGATCCGCGTTCGTCGGATACTCGCTTACAAGTTGCGTCGTGCCGTTAACGCGCACCTGGCCCCCGAGAGCGTTGATACTGGCCTGATAAGTAGCGGTCTGGCCGGTGGTGTGCGCCGTGATGGTCGAGTTGCCGTAATCCACGCCGCGGTACTTGACGCCATTCGCATTAACATCGGCGTTCACGCACGTGAGGAGAAAATCGTTCGCGCCGATGGACGCGTTCGCGTCCGCATTGATCTGCATCGTTCCCGCTAACTGTGGAAACTGCGCGAGATCGATCGTGTTGCTCTGAACGTGCGCGTGCGCGGTTCCCGTTGAAAAGCTGTCGGGCGGGTGATGATACTCCGCCGTGACATTCACGCGTCCGTTCCCGGACTGAATAAACGCGGCCGGAATCGTCATCAGTTGATCGCTCAGATTCACCTGCGCCTGAATCTGATCGAACTTCTGACCGTCGATTGTCCCATTCAACCCCTGCAGATTTGCGGAACCCTGCGGATTCCCCAACGTTCCACGGATCTGCGCGTTTGCGGTCAGCGCTCCCGAATATCCCTGCGTCGGCTGCTCCGCCAGCGCCATGGCGTCCGCCAGGTCGGCGTTCACCACTCTCAGGTTCGCGGCCAGCGGAGCGGTCGGGGGCGCGGACCAGTTTTTCAGCCCGACATTCCCCGCGAACGCAGCCTGCATCGTTCCGCGCGTCAGGTTTCCATTGCTGATTGCCGTGTTCGCGCTTGTCGCCGCCACGTCCGCGGTGAGCGTCTGAAACGATCGGCCTTCGACTGTAAAGCCACCCACGGCCAGATGCCCCGCCACGCGCGGCGACGCAACGTTTCCCGTAATCGCGCCCTTGAACGTTGCGTCACCGGTCAAAGCGATCGGCGTGTTCGGAACGAAATCGTTCAGATTGCGCGTGGTCAGCGTGACATCGATTTGCTTGCCCACCGAACCATTCAGCGTGATCCGCGAGTGCGGCAGCGTCAGATAAGAATTCTCGAGCGCCAGGTTATCGGTCGCGCCGTTGTACTGCGCGTTCAGCCGCCCGGATAGCGGGATGCCGCGCTTTCCGGGCGCAACGGTCAGATGCGCGCTGCCGACGATGCCCTTCGTTCCCCGAGGCTTCGTATCGCCAGTCAGATCAATCGGGCCGGAGATCGCGCCATCGTAGTCGGTCTTAGAGCCCATGGCGCGCGCAGCGGTTTGAATATCCAGATGCCGAAGGCTTCCCTGAACCTTATATTTCTCGAAATCGGTCAGCGAAACGTTGCCGTCATACTCGCCACCAAGCGCCGAAAGCTTCAGGGCTTGCAGATCGATTGTGTTCACAGCCGGCGAACCGCTTGAGTAGACATGCATCGCCGATGCGAGGTTCACGTTCGAAATCCGTTGCTTTCCCTGCTCAACGGAAACGCCTTTTGCGGCGATCTCTCCCGTCACATCGTAATTCCACGCCGCATCCAACTTCGCTGTTCCGCCAATGTCAACCGCGCCCTGCGGACGCTGCTGCAGTTTCACCAGCCGGCCGAGTTCCGCCAGCGCCAGATGCGATTTGAACTGCATCGCCGCCTTGCCGTTCGGGTCCTTCAGCCGCCCCGATGCCTCGATGTTCGAATCACCCAGCGTCAACCGCAGCCCGGTTACATCCACGACGTTGTCATCCACCGCCGCATTGGCGTCAAGTTCCATCTCGCCGGGGACGCCTTTCACATTCACAGCCAGCGGAATGTCCGCCAGGTTTTGCACGTCGATCGTCGCGAGATGACCATTCACATGCGCGTTGATCCTGGGATGGTTCATGTTTGCGATCGACCCGTCGATTGACACCGCCGAGACCGGCGTCGTGACGGTCGCATGATGAATATCGATCCGATCCTTCTGCAACGCGACCGGCAACGAAATCCGGAACGTCACTGGCGTATTCCGACCGGAAACAACATACGTCGGCTCGAGATCCAGTTGCCCCTGATATCCCTCATTCAGGGTGTTGTAGTAAAGCTGCGCCCTGAGATTGTTTGCCTGAATATTCATCGGCCTCGTGCGTGAGTCGAATGTCACGAGCCCGTTGGTCATCTCAAAATGGCTCACCGCCAGATCAACCACTGTTTCAAGCGTCGATTTATTGGAAGTCGATCGCTGCTTCGGCGAGGGAATATTCGTGCGCCCGTCGGGAAACACAACGATGTTCACCTGCGGGCGGTCAACCCCCAGGTACGTGATATCAAGGAGCCGGTGAATGCTCGTGAAGAATCGGAAATTCAACTGAGCCTTCGCCGCCCGGACGAACGGCTGCGCGCTGGCCGGTTCGTTTCCGTGTATTACGAATCCGGTCACGACCGCCTGCAGGTGAGTGACGTCGAACGAGAACGTCGCGACCTCCGTCTTGCCGCCCGTCGCCTCGTTGGTTGTCGCGATAATCTGCTCGCGAACGAAATTGCGGAACCAGTTCGTGTGTACGACGATCAGCGTCGTAACGAAAACCGTGGCCAACAAAGCGCAGAGCGCGACCACCGCAACACGGAAGATCCGTTGACCGCGCGTCACTGCGACACCCCCTGAAATGCGGCCTGGCGAAACTCGACGCGGGCCTGTTTACGCGCCGCCGCAAGCCACTCGTCAAACTGCTTGTTGACTTGCTCCCCCTGAAGCGTGTCTCGGATCTTCGGAGCAACGGACTCGAACGAGGCTTTCCTCAAATCGGGATGCTGATCGTAATAGCCGCGAACCTCTTCATCGGTGACAAGGGCGCCCGCACGAAATCGCTGGTCGATGAACTTCAGAACCGTCAGTTGCCAGACAAGCTGTTCGCGCAACGTATCCTCGTTCAACCCGTAGTTCGCGAGCGCCTGCCGAAGCCGCGCCTCCGACCCGGCGTAGCGGTTTTGGCGGATCTGCGCCAACATCGCATTCGCGTCGGCGTCCGACGCGCGCTCATAGCCTCCAGTAGCCAGTTCGTCGCGAATGATCTGCTGATCGATGAGTCGATCCGCGGATTTCCGCTTCGCGTCAGCGTTCTCCAGCAGCGGCTGACCGTTGAGAAAGTCCGTTAAACGGAGATCGCGGTCCACGTCGCTGACCTTGATCGCATGCCTCCCGACGACCGCCGCGATCCGGTCGATCACAACCGCGCCGGTCGCCGCGCTCGAAATCGCAATCGCCAGACAGAGAAGTCTTCGCATCAGAAAGCCTGCCCGATCGAAAAGAAGAACTGGAAGTGGCCGATACTCTGCCGGGTCGGCGTGCAGAAACTCGGTTGCGCCGACGGAGGCAGGTTGGGGTTGCACTGCAGCAGTTCGGTGGGAGTTCCGCCGAAGCCGTTATAAGCGGGCGGGTTCAGTGTGTACGCCAGGTCCACTCGAATAGGGCCGACAGGAGTCTGATAGCGAATACCGAATCCCACGGCATGCACGGTGTAGTCGAAGTCCTGAAGATCCTTTTGCGAATAGCGGAACGAAATGTTGCTGATCGAGGTGAAGATGTTGCCCATGTCATGGAATAAAACGCCCTGAACGTTTTCACCGATCAGCGGAAACCGCAGTTCCAGGTTGTTAAAGAGAAGCGCGTTGCCCCCAAGAGGAAAGCCGGTGGGAGGCGAGGATGGTCCGCCGGGAACCAGAGGCGCTCCGATATCGCGCGGGCCCGCCTGGTTATAGGGAAACGCGCGCAGCGAATCGGCGCCGCCGCCGAAGAACCGCTCCGGAAGCGGCACGGACTCCTGGGCGGTAAGCCCCGCCGGCGCGTTGAACGGAAGGATGATGCCGAACTGCGTCTGACGAGCGAAAATGATCTGCTTCGTGACGCGGTAATACGTCGCATTGCGCCCAAGGACCCGAGCGAAGTTTCGCTGCGAACCGAAGACTTTGTCCGCGAGCCCCACGTCCACAGTGTTATAGATCCCGCGCGAAGGATTGGCGGGGTTGTTGCGGCGGTCCTGTATCAGGCTCGTCGAGAGCATGCCGATCCGGACCGATTGCAGAAACTGCGGAATCAGCAACACGGGGATCACCACGTCGCTCACGCTCACGCGCCGGTAAGCGAAGCGGAACAACTCGGTAAGAGACTTCGAGTACGTCTGCGAAACCTGTACCGATCCCTCTTCGCGCAGCGAGGAGAACGTTCTCACGTTCAGAACCCTGTCGTACAGCAGCGAATAAGTAATAGTGCGCTTATCGTCGTTGAGGAAGCGCGGCTGCAGATAGGAAAACGAAGCGCGTTTTTCCAGCGAAGAATACAGAGTCTTGAGACTGAGGGTGTGCCCGCGGCCCAGGAAATTGATCCGGCTGATGTCGAAGGAGAACTCGGGACTGAACCCCGTTTCCCCGCCGGGCGCAGCGAGAGTCGTCGTACTGGGAGTGCCAAAGCGCGCGACCTGGGCGCCGACGCCGATATTAAGCGTGTAGCGGTTCGCCTCTTCGAAGTTGTAAAGGACATACTTGTGTTCGGCGGCGCCGTCGGGATTCTGAATCGCCGTATCGACGCGCGCGAAGACGCCCAGATCGTACAGCCTCTTTTGAATATCCGTCTGGGTTACCGGTGAAAGCGCATCGCCCGGCTTCATCGTGATCGTTTTGTCAACCAGGCTCTGCCGCGTGGTGCGAATGCCTGATGTGATCACCCTCCGCACGTACTGCCGCTCGCCTTCGGTGATCTCATACCGGACGTTCACGTGATTCGGCTCCTCGCCCGGCTGCCACGCGGCTTTGAATGTAGCCGAAGGAAGGCCGTGCGCGAAGTAGTAGGTCAGGATCGCATTGCGATCCGCCGCGAGGTTCACATCCGCGAAAGGCTGACCTACCGAGGACGCGAGCACAGGCAGATCCTGACGCTGAATCTGAGCCATTCCGGCGACTTCGAGTTTGTCCACGATCCACTGCGGACCTTCGGTCACAGTCACAGTGACCGAGACATCGCCCGACTTGCCCTTGTAGTCATCATCCACACGCGTCGCCACCTTCACGTCGCGGAAACCGTTCGATTTATAAAGCTCGGCGATGTTCTCCTCATCTTTTTTCCGGAACGCATCGCTGTAACGGCCGTGCCGGATGTTGAACGATGCGGGCGTGATAAACATGCGCTCGCGGATCGTGGGGGTATCGAAATACTTGTTCCCGGCGATTTCCACTCGCGCTACTTTGTGGCGCTCGCCCTTCGAAATCGCATATTCGATGGTTTCCAGGTCGTTCTGCGGCGGGCGCACGCGAAAATCGACTTCGACGTCGTAATATCCCTTGCTCTGGAAGTAATCTTCCAGATTGCGGCGGCCTTCCACGAGGAGGTCTGTATCGACGGCCCGTTCGTCATACACCGGCACGTAACGTTTCAGCACTCGCTTCGAGACTTTTGCTTCCACGGCCTGAACCTCGATCTTCGGTCCGGGATCGATCGTAAGGTGCGGGTGCATACGGCGGTGGTCGGCGTCGTAGTCGATGCTCTCGAGGCGTGCCCGAACGGCAAGATGACCTTTGCCCTCGTATTTACTTCGAACGCCCGATACGCCCTTGCGAGTGCGCGCCTGCGAGGCCTTTAGCCACCAGTGAATCAGAGGAATCCGCCAGCCGGTGGCGCGGATGATCGCATCCTCCGAAAACAAAGTGTTCCCCTGAATCACGGGCATGTCGTATTTGGCCCGCTTTCCCTCGTGGATATGGAACGTTATGAAAACCTGCTGACCGTTCGCGTTCCGCTCGACCTCAGGCGTCACGCTTCCCTCGTAGAGGCCGTTCGCTGTGAGCAGACGCTTGAGATTGTCCACGGCGCTCGACACGTCTTCGTCGCGAAACTCGGTTCCCAGCGTGAACTGCGCGCTGCTGTGAAGTTGTCCGCGGCTCGGCGCGGTCCCGATCTTTCCCTCCACATTAACGCCGCCCACGAACCATTTGGACTCCGTTACGAATCGGACGATAACGCCGTCGCCGGCGGGTTCGGCCTCCACCGAGATGTCGGTGAAGCGGCCAGTGGAATAAAGCGCATCGATCGCGCGCGCCACGTCGTCGGCGTGAAGCGCAGTTCCCTTCTTCAGCGGCTGGAATCTTTCCAGATCCACCGGATCGATAGTCAGAGCTGGTTCATATTGAATCTCGGCGATCGTTCGGCCTTCGAATCGGCCAGTCTGCGCCGCAAGCGGAACGGCGCACGCAAGAGACAAAACGACTGGAGCGAATTGATACCACAACCGCTGATGAGCCATCCGGGAACGCGCGACAAAATCCAGCAACTGGATGGCCCATCCCGTCACGCGTTAAGAATGCTTTTGTGCGGCGCCTTACGCGTTACAAACCGAGAGGTTCGGTGGCCCGATACTCCGCGGCTTTTTCCTCCGCCAGCGTATCGTTCAGGAAGGTACCGACTCCGCTTTCGACGCCCGCCAGATATTTGATTTTTGTCGGGCTTCTCTGAATCGGGCAGCACTCCACGTGAAAGTGGAAATACGGATACTCGCCGCGTGTGGGGCGCTGCCGGACCATCATCATTAGCGGAATCGCGAAGTTCCACAGGTTGTCGTACTTGAGCCGGACCGCCTTGATCATTCGGGCCAGCTCAGTTGCGCCGGCGTCATCAAAATCCGCCAGAGACGCCAGGTGGCGCCGCGGATAAATCTGCATCTCGCCCGGCCATCGCGCATGAAAAGGCACGAACGCCACCAGATTCTCCGATTCCAGAACGATGCGCTCGCGCGCGGCGAGCTCACCGGCGAGAATTGCGCAATACAGGCATTCTTTGTGTTTACCGTGATATTCGCGCGCCGCGCTCAATTCCCGCTCCGCAAGCGGCGGAATAAAAGGCATCGAATAGATTTGCCCGTGCGGATGCGGCATCGTCACGCCGATCGCCTCGCCGGTGTTTTCGAAGATGTAAACGTAAGCGATCTCCGGGTCCGCGAACATCTGCGCCGATCGCGAGCGCCAGAGATCCACCACCTCGCGCCAGTGTTCCGCGCTCATCCGTGAAGGCGGCAGATTGTGATCGGAATGATAAAGGACCACGTCGCATTGGCCGCGCGCGCCGGTAGAGTGAAACAGCCCCGGTCGATCCTCAAACGGCGGATACTCCTTGCTGAACGCCGCGAAATCGTTTGGATACAGATACGTGTCGTAATGATCGGGAACCTGGCCGGAACCCGGGCAGAACGGGCACCAGTCCCTGGGCATCTGCGGCCGGTTTTGCCTCTTGGCGGCCACGCCCACCCACTCGCGGAGCAGCGGATGCCAGCGCAGTTCGCTCACGCTCAGATGCTCCGAACCGGCAGAGAAACGATATCGTCCACTCGCATCGCCTCTTTGACCACGTAAGGCTCACCGTACTTCGCGCCGATGAGATTACCGTAAAAGCGGGCCACGGCGGCGAGGCGCTCGCGAATCTCAGCCTCATTCGGGAACAGCGTCTGGCCTTCCGAAACTTCGCCGTATTGCGAGCGATAGGCCAGCAGCGATTCCATGCGGCGGTCGAAATAACGCGTGATGTCCACAACGAACGAAGGCGTCACGTTGGCGTAACTCGACGAGTAGAGGATCTTATAAGGCCGATGCGGTTCCGTGTACTGATCGATCTTCTTCAGCCCGGCGAGAAAGCACGCCTCGTACCCGATCTCCGAAGCGCGGTAATGATCGGGATGCCGTCCCGTCCAGTATGGAAGAATGACCGTGCGCGGGCGCAACTCGCGGATACGGTGCGCGAGCGTCATCCGACCCGCCATCGAATTTTCGAGCCGCGCGTCGGGGAAATGAAGATTCTCGCGGTGGGATACCTTGAGCAGGTCAGCGGCCGCGCGGGATTCGGCGACACGGGTTTCAGGCGTGCCGCGCGTGCCCATGTCTCCGGCGGTCAGATCGATGATGCCGGTCTTATAACCGGTATCGGCCATCTTCAGCAGCGTTCCGCCGCACGTCTGTTCCACATCGTCCGGATGAGCGGCGATGGCTAATATGTCGATCATGTTTTACCAGTAGATATCTCGGCTTTGCGGGAAATAGCGCGTTCGCGTGCCCATTGTTTTAATGAGAATCATTCCGCTGATGAAGCCGCCGATATGCGCGAACCAGGCTACGCCGGAATCAGTCACATTCGTGTGGGCGATGGATCCGTAACCGCTGAAGATCTGCGCGACGAACCAGAACAGAAGCAATCCAACTGCGGGTATGTCCACGGTCGTGATGAACACAAACAAAAAAACCAGAGTGCGGATGTTGGCGCGCGGGAACTTTACAAGGTAGCCCCCCATCACGCCCGCAATCGCGCCGCTCGCCCCTACCGTCGGCATTCGGGAATCGTAGTTGAAGATGACGTGCACGATGCCGGCGATGATGCCGCACGCGAAATAAAAGCCCAGAAACTTCGTGTGGCCCATGGCGTCTTCAAGGCTTTTTCCGAAGGCCCAGAGAAACATCATGTTCCCGATGATGTGGCTCCAGCCGCCATGCAGGAACATCGAAGTAACCAGCGTTTCGAGACGCAGATGCGCCGGAACAAGTCCGTAGTGGGTGGTGAAGTAATTACGCGAGTAATCGTCGAGCGTGAGTTCGAACAGGAATACGAACGAACACGCAACGATCAGCAGGGTGGTAACGATCGGCGGAGTATAGGTCGGCCGGTCGTCTCGAAGAGGAAACATTCAGGGAGCCAGAACGCGCCGCGCGATATCGGGCTGCGGCCGGCGCTCTCCGCGGGCCTGCAGACTCCGCGCTTCATCCAGAGTCGCGATGCCCCCGCGCGCGCCCATCGCGGTGCAGTTGAGAGCAGCCATCGCGTTGGCGAATCCGAGCGCTTCGGCAATCGGCATCTGCTGCAAGACAGCATAACAAAAAGCCCCGTGAAACACGTCTCCCGCGCCGGTCGTGTCCACACAGTTGACTACGAAGGCCGGTGAGTAAACGAAGCGTCCTTCACAAAGGGCCAGCGCGCCGTGCGCCCCCAGGGTCATCGCCGCCACTTTCATTCCGAAGCGCTTCTGAATGGCAGAGAGGGCGCCGAAGGGATCTTCATCGCCCGTCCAGCGCGCCGGGAATTCGGAACTTGCGATCAGGTAATCGACGTAGGGCAGCACATGGTCGAATCCCGCATAGAGCGTGTCGACGTCGACTGTCACCGGAATCCCGGCGCGTCGGGCAATTTCTGCGGCGCGCTGCATCGCCGCCGTGTCGTGACCGTCGATGTGCAGTAAGCGCGCGCACTCGATCTGTTCGGGCTTAATTTCTTCGGGCAGCAGTTTGAGGCAATCCGGTCGCGACCAGAAGACCGTTCGCTCGCCGGTCGATTCGTCAATCACGATGTACGCGGACTGATTCGCGCAGTTCCGCCGCTGCTGCACGTGATCGATGTTGACGCCAGAGGTCTGAAGGCTTTCGAGTTGCAGCCGTCCGCGCTCATCGTCTCCGACGGTTCCGATATATTTCGCGCGCAGACCCAGACGCGCGCATGTGACGATAGCGCTTGCTACCTGGCCACCGACCGAGTAGAACTCGCGGTGAAACGGAACCTTGCCGCCGTAGGCGGGAAAGTGCGGCACTGTAAGAACGGTATCGGTCGCGTTCAGACCGATGCCGATGACGTCGAATTCAGGCATTCGCTACTCGGAAATGTTTGCTTAGTTTGAGACCCTGACGCTGATAGGAAGAACCGATGCCTTCTCCGTAGAGCGTTCGGGGGCGCTCCAGCAGGCGTTCGAAGACGAGACTCGCCACCACCTGGCCGTCCTCCAGAATAAAAGGAACCTCATGCGACCGCACCTCAAGCACCGCGCGGGTGCCGAAGATGTCGCCGGAGCCATAGCCGAATCCAGGGTCGAAGAAGCCGGCATAGTGGATGCGGAATTCACCGATCGTGGGATCGAAGGGGACCATTTCAGCGGCGTATTCCGGCGGAATCCGTACTTTCTCGCGCGAAGCCAGGATGTAGAAGTCTTCCGGATCGAGGATCAGGGTTCGGGATTCGTTGCGCCGGATGGGATCCCAGAAATCTTCGGGGTCGTAATGCTGAATCCTTGCGAGATCAATCAGCGGCGCGTGTTTTTTGGCGCGGTAGCCGATGACGGGCGAGCCGCCCGTGCCCTGAAAATCGATGCCCTGAAGGTCGATCGAAAGCCGCAGGCCATTCTGAATGGCGGGTTCGCCGCGGCTCTCATCCGGCAGGTAGATGAGAGCCTCACGAGACTCGAGTTCGCGCAGCAACAGGTCCGACGGCGTGTGCGCGCCCTGGAACAGCCGCAACTGTGAAAGCCTCTCGCCTTCCCGCACAACCACGCTGAAAGTTCGCGGAACCACTTCGGCGTAAAGGCGTCCCTTATATCCAGCGGGCACGATCTCGAACTGACGCCCTTCGTCTGTAATGAGACGGGTAAAGATATCGAGCCGTCCCGTGGAACTCTTCGGATTCGCCTTGCCCGAGACACACGCCGGCAGCGCGAGTTCTTCCTGCAAAGGAACGATATAGACGCAGCCCTTTTCAAGAACCGCCGGGCGCGTCAGGTCAACGGTGTGGAGACGATACTGTTCGAGTTTGCTGGTAACGGTCGCATTCCCGGCGGCGAGGAAACTCGCGCGGACACGAAACGCTTCGCTGCCCAACCGCAGGTCGAGCGAAGAAGGCTGAATCTGTCCCTGGGCGATGGGAGACCGGGCGCGGATGGCTCCCGAGGAGATCAGCTTTTCGAGCGCCTGAGCGGGCAGCACGCCCGAGGGCTGACCGGGATCGTTGTTCATGAATGCGAACTTTTTATCATTGCATGGCCCTCAGGCATGACCTCGCTGGCGGATCGGCTAAATTGAGAGCTAGAGCGCAAATTCACGTGAGAACGTACAAACTACTGATTCCGATCGCATTTGCCGTCTGCGCGTTCGCGCAGGACCTGAAGGAATTCGAAAAGCGCGTCACCGAGTTCACGCTGCCGAACGGGCTGCATTTTATCGTGCTGGAGCGGCACGAAGCTCCGGTTGTCTCGTTCCATACCTATGTAAACGCGGGCTCCGTCGACGATCCAAAGGGCCAGACGGGGCTCGCGCACATGTTCGAGCACATGGCGTTCAAAGGCACCGACACGATCGGGACCACGAACCCCGTTGAGGAGAAGAAGGCGCTTGCCGAGGTAGAGCGCGCCTACGACGCGCTGGACGCCGAGAAGAACAAACTCGAAAAGGCGGACTCCGCGAAGATTAAAAAGCTGCAGGAAGAACTCGACGCGACCATCGAGAAGGCCAACTCCTTCGCGATCGACAACCTGTATCCGCGGATTATTGAGGAAAACGGCGGCGTCGGGATGAACGCCAATACGGGTGAGGACTCGACGAACTATTTCTATAATTTCCCAGCCAACCGAGTAGAGCTTTGGTTCTATCTGGAGTCGTCGCGCTTCCTGCATCCCGTATACCGGCAGTTCTATAAGGAGCGCAGCGTTGTGCGCGAAGAGCGGCGCATGCGCACCGAGTCCGATCCGCAGGGCAAGCTTCTGGAGGCGATGCTCGGGACCGCGATCATGGCGCATCCGTATCGCGTGCCGGCGGTCGGGTGGGCGAGCGACATCGAAAATCTGCGCGTCTCGGATGCCGAGAAGTTCTTCGGCATCTATTACGTGCCCGCCAATCTGACGATCTCGATCGTGGGTGACGTGGATCCGGCGAAAATGAAGAGCCTTGCTACTGAATACTTCGGAAGGCTGGCGAAACGCCCGCTGCCGCCGCCGGTAACGACGGTCGAGCCTTTGCAGGAAGGGCCCAAACGCGTTGAGATCGCGTCGCCCGCGCAGCCCATTGAGGTTATCGCGTATCACCGACCGGATGAGCACGACAAGGATGACCCGGTTTTCGACGTGATCGCGTCCGTGCTTTCCGAAGGACGCACGAGCATCATGTACCGCGATCTGGTGCGGGATAAGCGGCTTGCGCTGGCCGCAGGGGCCGATAGCTCGCTGCCCGGCGGCAAATATCCGAACCTGTTCTTCTTTTATCTGATTCCGGGGCTGGGACATACAGCAGCGGAAAACGAGAAGGAACTGAACGGCATTCTCGAGAACTTCGAAAAGACCAACGTAGATGCGGCCACGCTGGCGCGCGTGAAAACCCGGACGCGCGCGGGCCTGATTCGGAGACTTGACAACAATGCCGGTCTGGCGCAGTTACTGGCCGAATATTACGCGAATTACGGAGACTGGCGAAAGCTGTTTACCTCAATCGATGACATCGACAAAGTGACGGCGGACGATGTGCAGCGGGTGGCGAAGCAGTATTTCACGCCTGAAAACCGAACGATCGGCGTAACGTATCAGCCGGCCGGAGAGAACACGGCAGGAGAGAACAAATGAAGAAGATCGCAATCCTGCTTCTGCCGCTGGCGGCGCTCGCGCAACAGACGCCTCCGGCATCGTGGAAAGACCTCAAGTTCCCGCCGCTGAAGGACGTTCAGATCCCGAAGGTGGATGAGACCACACTGCCGAACGGAATGAAGATCTACCTGCTCGAAAACCACGAGCTTCCGCTCATTCGCGGAACGGCTCTGGTGCGGACGGGAAACCTCTTCGACCCGGCGGACAAGGTTGGGCTCGCCACGATCACCGGTGAACTGATTCGGAGCGGCGGCACAGCGGCGAAGACCGGCGATCAGATCGACGAACAGCTCGAGAATATAGCGGCGTCGGTGGAGAGTTCGATTGACGAGGGCTTCGGGCGAGTGAGTTTTTCGACGCTCAAAGAGCGGACCCAGGAGGTGCTGGAGGTCTTTCACGGCGTGATCACCGATCCGGCGTTTCGCGACAACAAGATCGAACTGATCAAATCGCAAATGCGGAGTGGGATTTCGCGACGCAACGATGACGCGCAGGCGATCGCGCAGCGCGAGTTCACCGACCGCATTTACGGCGAGAACACGCCGTACGGCTGGCAAATCGAATACGCGACGCTCGACAACATTAAACGCGACGATATCGTCGCGTTTTACAAGCGCTATTTCTTCCCGGCCAACATCATCCTTGCCGTGCAGGGCGATTTTCAGACGGCCGAGATGAAGCAGCGGCTGCAAACCCTGTTTGGCTCCTGGAACTATCAGCAGCCGCCGGTCCCGCCGTTTCCTCCGGTCCAGGGGGCGCCGAAGCCGGGCGTCTATCTGGCGACCAAAACCGACGTGACGCAGACGAACTTCGCGCTGGGGCAACGGGGCGGCACGCTTCGGGATAAGGATTATCCGGCGCTCGAAGTGATGGCCGACATTCTGGGCGGCGGCTTCCAGAGCCGCCTGTTCCTCCGCGTGAGAACACAGCTCGGTTACGCGTACGGGATCAGCGCGGACTGGGGCGCGGCGTACGATCATCCGGGAATTTTCGAAATTGCCGGAAGCACAAAGTCGGCGAGTACCGTGGACACGCTCAAAGAGGTTCAGAAGGAAGTCCAGCGAATCCGCGCGACGGAAGTGACGGCGGAAGAACTGGAGTCGGCGAAGCAGACCGTGGTGAATGGCTTCGTCTTCAACTTCGATACGCCCTCGAAGACGCTGAATCGTCTTCTGACCTATCGTTATTACGGTTATCCGGACGATTTCATTTTTCAATACCAGAAGGCGGTGCAGAGCGTAACCCGCGCGGATATTCTGCGCGTGGCGAAGGAGTATCTCGATCCGTCGAAGTTCGTGATCGTGGCGGTGGGCAATCCGAAGGATTTCGGAACCCCGCTAGCGTCGCTCGATATTCCGGTAAGCAACATCGACCTGACGATTCCGGGGCCGAAGGCGGCGGCTCGCGCGCCTGCCGACGCAGGGGCAGTGGCGCGAGGGAAGGCCATTCTCGCCAAGGCCCAGACGGCGATGGGCGGCGCGGACAAGCTCGCGGCGGTTCAGGACGTGACGTATTCGGCCAACGTTCAACTGGACCCGGCGGCGGGCGGTCTGAAACTGACGCAGAAGACGCAGTGGATGCGGCCGAACCATTTCCGGCAAGAGAACCAACTGCCGTTCGGCAAGATCACGACTTACACCGACGGCAAGACTGGCTGGGCAGCGACGCCGACGGGCGTGCTGGGGCAGGTACCGGATGCGCAGATGAAGCAGGCCGTTCTTGAGGCATTCCGTATCTGGCCCAACCTGATCCTGAGCGATCGCAATGCGGAGCGAACCGTGACGGAAGTGAGCCCGGGGAAGGTGGAGATTTCCGACCACAACGGGAATTCCGTACTGGTGACGTTCGACGGGGCGACCGGCCTGCCGGAATCGGAGACGTTCGCAGCGCCGGGAGGCGGCGGAGACGTCACGGAAGCCTTCGCGGACTGGCAGGAAACGGGTGGACTGAAATCGGCGCGGAAGGTCACGCTGATTCAGGGCGGACATCATTATGCGGACGTCACGATCTCAAACGTTACGGTGAATCAGGGGCTAACGGCAGATCAGATCTCCCAGAAACCATGACGCGCCGCGGCTTCATCAGCATGGCGGCGTGCGCCGCGGCGCTGCGCGGGCAGACTTCGGCTCAACGGGGACGAGAAATCGTCGATAAGGTCGTTCTGGCGCTGGGCGGCGACGGGTTCAGGTTCATGGGGGGCCGCGTGGAGAGCGGGCGCGCTTACTCGTTTTACCGGGAACAGATCAGCGGGCTTTCGATCGCGACGATCCACACGAAGTATCTGCCTGCGAGCGCGAGACCCGCGCTGCTGATGAAGCAGCGACAGGAGTTCGGGAAGAAGCGGGATGACGTGGTGTTGCTGAGCGACCAGGCCGCATGGGAGATCACTTATCGCGGCGCGAAGCAACTTCCGGCCGACCGGGTCGAGACATTCAAAACCACGACGATCAATGACGTTTTTTACATCCTGCGCGCGCGGCTCGATGAACCCGGCATGGCGTTCGAATCACGCGGGCGCGACGTGATCGAGAATCAGCCGGTCGAGACGGTCGAGATCTACGATTCCGAAAACCGGAACGTCACTGCATGGTTCCATCAGAGTACGATGCTGCCGGTGAAGCAGCGGTATATGCGGTGGGATTCGCTTCTTAACATCCGGCGCGAAGAGATCACGCGGTTCACTAAGTACCGGGAGGTCGGGAACGGCGTGACCTGGCCGTACGACACGCAACGCGAACGCGATCAGCAGAAGATTTTCGAACTCTATTCCGATAAGGTCACGGTGGGGGAAACTCCTCCGGACAGCATGTTCGAACTGCCCCCGGGCGTGACGATTATCAAGAAATAACTTTAGTGGTGATCATGGTCACGGTCATGGTCATGGCCGTAATCGCGGTCACGGTCACGGTCCCAGCGGTGGTCGTGTTCATAGCGGCCCCGGCTCCCATTCCAATAACCTGCATAGAATTGACCGTCGTGATGAGTGGGACCGACCCAGACCGCGCCTTCGTACGGAGGCCGCGTCCAGTAGCCCTCATGCCAGACGTAGCGACCGCTGACGGGATACCAATAACCGTCCACCCACGCATATCCGGGTCCCGGGGCGACCGGCCTCACGGCGACAACTCGCGGGGGCGGCGGCGGACCAATGCGGATGCCAAAAGACACCTGAGCGCTGGCCGCAAAGGTTCCTGCCAGCAACGCGAATACGAGTAATCCCTTCTTCATGCAGCGACACTGAGCAAGATCAGTGCCACGGCTACTAAGACAAGGGGTTAGGCCCGCGAAGCGGCAAGTTCCGGGTGAGCGGCGGCAGGCTTTTCGGAAGTCGCCGGAAGATCGATGCGGACTTCGAGACCGGGACGCACGTTAGCCGCGCTCATGACCCCGTGGTGCAGTTCAACGGCGCGCTTGGCGATGGCCAGGCCGAGACCCACGCCGCCGCTGGTGCGGCCGCGATCCTTTTCAACGCGATAGAACGGATCGAAGATGGTGGCGAGCGAGTCCTCGGGTACGCCTTCGCCGTAATCGCGAACCGCGACTCTGTACATCTGGCCCTCGCGACCGAGGGTGACGTCGACTTGCGCGCCTTCGGGGGAGTAGCGGATGGCGTTGCGCACGATGTTTTCGATGGCGCGGCGCAGCAGTTCCGGATTGCCTTCGATTTCGCTCGCCGCAATCTGCGGATGCAGAATGACCTGACGCTTGTCGGCTTCGATGCGAACGTCATCGATAATGGTGCGGACGAGTTCATCGAGGCGCACGCATTCGGTGACGAGACCCGCCGGATCGCCTTCGGCGCGGGTGACCTGAATGAGTTCGCCCACCAGGGTATTGAGGCGATCGGCTTCGCGCTCGACGCGATTGAGGGCGATGGTCGGATCGCCGCCCGTGCGGGCGAGTTCGACGGCGACTCCGAGGCGCGCGAGCGGTGAACGAAGCTCGTGCGAGATGTCCTGAAGGAGACGGCGTTGCGATTTGACGAGCAGTTCGATGCGCTGCGCCATCTGATCTACGGTACGGGCGAGCTGCCCGAGCTCATCGCCACGGCGCGAGTTTACGCGGGCGGAGAAATCGCCTTTACCGAACCGCTCGATGGTCTTTTGCATGCTGCGCAGCGGGGAGGCGAGGTGCCGGGCCAGGAGGTAGCAGACCGGCGCAAAGATGGCGAGCATCCACCAGGTCCACGGCGCGACCTCGATGCTCGAATGAGCGGGCTCGCGCGGCGGATTGATGGAGAGGAAGTAATATTTACCGTCCTTGGCGAGCGTGGGGAAAACATTATAGGCGCGGTGATCGCCCTCCATGCGAACCCAGGGGAACATCGGACCGCCGCGGCCGCGGCCCGGGTTGCTGGCGCGGATCTCCGTCGACCAATCACGGCCGGTGAGGACGTCGCGACCGGAGCCATCGGTGAGGACCGCTTCGGCTCCGACGGTGCTCATCGCATCTTTCCAGTGACCGAGAAACGCCTCCAGACCTTCGCGCCCGCCGGTTTCCCACGCCTGGCGCGCTTCGCGAAGCTCATAGGAACGACCGGCCCCGGGCTGCTGCTGGGGCTGACGCCGCTCAAAGGTGTTCCATATATAGAAGCCCGCCATCGTGCTCACCAGGACAGTGAACAGGAACGAAACGAGCATTTTGGCGAACAGACTTCTCATGCGCTCACCGCCTCGTCATAAGACGAAACAAACTGGTAGCCTACTCCGCGCACGGTCTTGATGAGCGGCTTATCGCCCTCAAGCTTTTTGCGCAGGTGACTGATGTGCATATCGACGGAACGATCAAATGGAGTGGCCTTGCGGCCGTAGAGTTCTTCCATCAGCTCGTCGCGTGAGACGACGCGGCCGGCCGAGCGCATGAGCGTTTCGAGAATATCGAATTCAAAGGTGGTGGCCTCGACGGGACTTCCTTCGCGGAGGACTTCGCGGGTGCCCGGGTCGATGGCGATGCCGTTAATTTCGAGTTTGCCGCCGGGCTGGCGCTGCTCGAGGCGGCGCATGACTGCCCGGATGCGGGCCACAAGCTCGCGGGTGTTGAAGGGCTTGGGGAGGTAGTCGTCGGCGCCGAGCTCCAGACCGACGATGCGGTCTTCATCCTCGCCGCGCGCGGTCAACATCAGAATGGGCAGACGGGCCTCACGGCGGACTCGCCGGAGGATTTCGAAGCCATCGAGGCCGGGGAGCATGACATCGAGGACCATCAGGTCATACCCGCCGTTCAGAGCGGCGGCCAAACCCCGGCGGCCATCGTTCTGGGTATCGACGCGAAAGCCTTCACGAGTCAACAGTTCTGTGAGGAGACCGGATAGTTCTTCGTCGTCATCCACTATAAGGATGCGCACAACTGAACTTTATCACCGGATAGCGCAAACCGGCGGTAAACCTTTGTAAGTACTAAGGATTACGGTGGAACTCTACAAGCAACCGTCGTCAACAGGAGGCCCGAAATGGCTGATCAAAAAGAGAAGTGCGCGCATCCGTCATGCGTGTGCCCGGCGGCGGAAGACAGCAAGTTCTGCAGCGCGGCGTGCGAGGCGGCGAGTGAAAATCCGGATATCCTGTGCAACTGCGGGCACGCGGGGTGCACGGGCGCCGCGACCACAACGACGAGTACTGGCGCGCGGGCGTTCGGGCGAACGTTGGAGTAGCTATCAGGTCAGGATTCAGGGGGTTCGCTGAGGCTGCTCGCCTGGTGGACCCCCAACGCCGCTTCCGGCAGGATTCCCATTCGTACATAAATAGGCCGGATGAACTCGCGGATGCGGGGCAGTCTCACGGCGAACCACAGACTTCCCAGCAAGCAAGCTGCGCCGCTAAGCGCGACGGTGAGGGGAGCGCCGACTCGCGCCGCGATACTTCCCGCCATCAGGCTGCCGAAAGGCGCCATTCCCTGGAAAGCCATCGAATAAAACGCCATTACGCGGCCGCGCTTTTCGTCGTCCACGATGGTCTGGAGGATCGTGTTACTGGCGGCCATCTGCTGCATCATTCCGAAGCCGATGAACGGCAGGATCAGCATCGAGAGCCAGAGATTTTTTGAGAATGCGAAGGCGATGAGACCCGCGCCGAAGATGGCGGTGGTGAGGACGATTCGGCGTCCGAGACCAACTACGGTGCGGCGCGCGGCAAGCATCATGGCTCCGGCAAGGGCTCCGACGCCGCTCGATGACATCAGAAAGCCGAGGGCGTGGGGGCCGCCGCCGGGGAGACCTGCGGCGAAGATGGGCATCAGAACCGAGTAGGGCATTCCGAACAGGCTGACGATCGACAGATTCAGCAGAATGGAACGAATGGGCAGGGAGCGGGCGACGTATTCCCAGCCTTCATTCCATTCGTGGAGGACGTGGCGCGCGGGCTTGCGCGGCGAGGCGGGATTGAGCCGCATCATCAGGAGCCCGATGATAACGGCGATGTAGCTGATGCCGTCAATGAGGAAGCAATAGCCCTCGCCGACAGCAGCGACCACGACTCCGGCGACGGCGGGTCCGACGAGGCGCGCGGCGTTCACCATGGAAGAGTTCAGGGCGATGGCGTTGCCGAGGTCCTCGCGGCGCTCGACCATTTCGATGACGAAGGACTGGCGGGCGGGCATGTCGAAGGCGTTGATCAGGCCCTGGAAGAGCGCGAGCGCGATGATTTCCCAGACAGTGATGATGCCGGTGAGCGCAAGGACGGCCAGCGCGAGGGACTGAAGCATCGAGAGGACTTGGGTGACGACGATGGTTCGGTGGCGATTCCAGCGGTCGACCCAGACTCCGGCGACAGGTCCAAGGATGAAGGCCGGGATCTGACCGGCAAAGCCGACAATTCCGAGGAGGACTGCGGAACCGGTGAGGCGATAGATGAGCCAGCTGGTGGCGATGCGGGTCATCCAGGTGCCGACCAGCGAAATGCCTTGGCCGGCGAAGAAGAGCTTGTAGTTGCGGGAGCGGAGGGCGCGGGTC